>VOFE01000830.1_pt1 | contig 199897 bp, 322 predicted proteins | sample 5384071 | NCBI WGS metagenome assembly VOFE01 (sample SAMN12384724, study PRJNA508395) | human gut metagenome | isolation source: healthy gut D | host: Homo sapiens
AGGCCCTTGAGCGCGCCCACGTTGCCGAACACCCGCTGCTCGGCGTGCTCGCGCACCGCGCAGGTGTTGAACAAGATCAGGTCGGCATCCTCGGGCTTATCGCACAGGCCGTAGCCGCGCGGGCCGTTCCGATATCCTGGTGTGCGAGGCTTGTGAATTCAAGGACCATTTCCTCCAGATGGCCCCGGCGGTCTCCGTAATCCTCAACATCGACGCGGACCACCTCGAATATTTCGGCTCCCTCGAGAACATCATCCGGTCCTTCCGCCGTTTTTCGGAGCAAACCGGCTCGACCTCCTCGTCAATGGCGACGACGCCAACACATTGCGGGCGGTGGACGGCCTGGAAGGCAAAACCATCGTCCGGTTCGGGCTGGCGCCGGAAAACGAATGGGCCGCGCTGAACATCACCGAGGGCGGGCCGTACGGCCGCTACGATCTGTACCACAGCGGGACGTTTGTGGCCCACATCGCCCTGAGCGTCCCCGGCCGGCATAACATCGCAAACTCCGTCGCCGCAGCCGCGGCCGCGAGCCTCCTCGGGGCCTCGCCCGCACAGATCGCCGCAGGACTCCTGCATTTCGGCGGGGCCGGGCGGCGGTTCGAAACCGTCGGCACCGTCCGGGGCGTCACCATCATCGACGATTACGCCCATCATCCCACCGAGATCGCCGCCACCTTGGAGGCCGCCAAATCCCTGCCCCACCGCAGGGTATGGGCGGTGTTCCAGCCCTTCACCTTCTCCCGCACCGCCCGGCATCTCGACGCCTTCGCCGATGCCCTGTCCGCCGCGGATGAGGCGGTGGTCAGCGACATCATGGGCTCGCGGGAAGTAAACACCTGGAACGTCTCCTCCAGCCAGATCACCGACCGCCTGCCCGGCTCCCATTATATCCCGGATTTCGAGGGGATCAGCCGGTTTGTGTCGGAACATGTACAGGAAGGCGATCTTGTCGTGACCATGGGCGGGGGCAATATCTACCAGTGTGCCCGGATGATCCGCGACCGGCTGACGCAGGGGGCCTGAATGTCCCGTCCCCCTGCCGGTCTTCCCGATATGGCGCAAAACAGCCCCGCGGGTAACCCGCGGGGCTGTCTGTATCCGGATCAGCGGCTTTGGAGGGAGGTATACTCCCTTGCCCGCATTGATGAGCTCCTCGATGCGGTGGGCGCTCCAGCCCGCGATACGGGCTGATGGCGAAAATCGGGGTATACAGCTCCAGCGGCAGGTCCAGCATGCTGTACACGAAACCGCTGTAAAAGTCGATGTTGGCGCTGACGCCCTTGTAGATCTTACGCTCTTCTCCGATGACCTTGGGCGCAAGGCGCGCCACTGACTGCATACAGCGCATATTCCTCATGGCGGCCCTTCTCCTCAGACAGCATCTCCACAAAGTGTTTGAACACATTGGCGCGCGGGTCGCTCAGGGAGTATACCGCATGGCCCATGCCGTAGATCAGGCCCGCTCTGTCGAAGGCTTCCCGTGTGCAGCAGGCGCGCAAATACCTCGACAGCCTCTTCGTCCGTCCAATCGGCCTGACATTCTGTTTCATGTCCTCGAACATCTGGACTACCTTGATGTTCGCACCGCCGTGCTTGGGCCCTTTCAGGCTGGCCAGAGAACGCCGCCACGGCAGAATAGGTGTCGGTGCCCGAAGAGTAACCACATGCATGGTGAAGGTCGAGTTGTTGCCGCCGTGCTCGGCGTGGAGGACGAGGGGCCAAGTCCAGGATTTTGGCCTCGAGCTCGGTATACTGGCTGTCCGGCCGCAGGATGAACAGAATGTTCTCCGCCGTGGAGAGGTTGGGCTGCGGGTTGTGGATATACAGGCTGTTCGTCGTGGTAGTGGCTGTAGGCCTGGTAGCCGTAGACGGAGAGCAGGGAAACAGTGCGATGAGCTGCAGGCACTGCCGCAGCACGTTTTCAGTCGTGATATCGTTGGCGTTTTCGTCGTAGGAGTACAGCGTGAGTACGCTGCGGGCCAGGGTGTTCATCATGTCCCGAGCTGGGGGCCTTCATGATGATATCCCGGACAAAGCTGGTGGGCAGGGTGCGGTAATCGGAGAGTATCTGCTGGAATTCCGTGAGCTGCTGCCGGGTAGGCAGTTCACCGAATAGGAGCAGATAGGTCGTTTCCTCAAACCCATAGCGTTTCTCCCGGATAAAGCCGCCGACAATGTCCTCCACGTTGATGCCGCGGTAAAACAGCTTGCCGTCGCAGGGAACCGCTCCCTCATCGGTCATGATGCTGGATTGGATCTCCGAAATTTCAGTCAGTCCGGTGAGAACGCCGTTCCCCTTGAGATCGCGCAGCCCCCGGTTGACCTGGTATTTGGTGAACAGGGTGGAATCGATGGTACTGCTCTGCCGGCATTTTTCTGCCAGTTTCCGCACCTGAGGCGTGATTTCCGAGTACTTGTTGGCCATATGCCTCCTCCTCTTTACAGTCTATTTTTATATGTTGAATAGATCTAGTATAGCATATATTTCTGAACGAAATATGTCCAAACCTAAATTTTTTCATCCATCTTTTGCAAAAAGACCATTTGAGGGACGGAAATTTGGAAAATCCCATGAAGTTTTCCTAAGAATTTGATAAGTTCCCGGCAGAACCCTTGCACTCCGGCCGCGCCTGCTTTATAATGAGAATGTAGGCAAAGCAGGCTCCCGGATATCGGCAGAGGGTCGGGCCGTCCATGGCTCACGCTGTATTCTTTCGACGGGATGCGATGTTTTTCGCCCCATGCCGTCAACGGCCCGCGGGCGGCCTTACACGGGCGCCGTCCGAAAACGTGCGCGACATCACCGAAGAGGAAAGGAATGGATCTGACATGGAAGAACGCAAATGTCCTCAGTGCGGCGCTCAAGCCGATCCGAACGCCAAGGTGTGCATATATTGTGGTACCCCGCTGGAGGAGGCCGCCGCTCCGGCACAGCCTGTACCGCCCGCGGGGGCCGCTTCCGCTCCGGTTGCCCCCTCCGCGTCTCCGGCGGATCTCCCGCTGGTGCCCCGGTTCCCCTCAGCAGACTTATACGGCCCCTGTGGGGCAACAGCCACAAACGCCGCCCCCGCCTCCGGCTTATGGCGCGCCGGCCTATGGAACTCCTCCCGCATCGGGTTATCCCCAATACTGTAAGCACTGCGGACGGCCGCTGGCCCCGGGAGCTGCGGTATGTGTGGGCTGCGGCGTGCCGGTGGGTTCGGGTGCCGGCTTCTGCCCCAATTGCGGCCAGCCGGCCAATCCCATGGCAGCGATCTGCGTCCATTGCGGCAGCAATCTCAACAACCCCGCCTATCCGGTCACGGGGGGCAAATCCAAGATGGCGGCCGGCCTGCTCGGCATCTTCCTGGGTTCCCTGGGTGTCCACAACTTCTATCTCGGGTACACCGGCAAGGCGGTGGCCCAGCTGCTGCTGTCCATCATCGGCGTCTTTGCCTGCGGAATCGGGCCGATCGCGGCCTGGATCTGGGGGCTGGTCGAGGGTATCCAAATCCTCACCGGCAATATCCGCACCGATGCAAGCGGACGCCCCTCAACGACTGACGGATCGTTTCCGGTTCTGCCGCTTTACCAGCCGCGCTTTTGTTTCTTGAACGCCCCGGTATTTCGTCGACGAAATACCGGGGCGTTCTTGTCTGTACTGTTGCCCGGGAAGGCGGGACTGCCACCCTATCCCATCCGCTTTTTTCCGCATGGCGGTGCGGTAAGAAAGCGGGGTTGTCCCCACATGCTGCTTGAACACGCGCGCCAGATAGGCGCTCTCCCGGAACCCGCATTCCCTTGCGATCTCCGCCAGAGAGAGGGAGGTGAACGCCAGGCTGCTTTTTGGCGGCTTCCAGACGTTTGGACAGCACATATTCGGACACCGGCAGGCCGGTATGGGCTTTGAACTGACGGTAGAGAGAGGTGTGGTTGGTGGCAAATGTCCTGCACAGGCTCCCAACCGACAGATCCTCTCCCAGATGGGTCAGGATATACCGGCAGACCCGCCCGGCCGTCTCCTCTGTCCCGGCTGCGCAGTCCTCCCGCTCCCGGCCCTGCGCCAGCACGGCAAGGATCCGGAACAGGATCTGGCGCGCCCGGCAGGACCATTTGGGATCCGGCTGCTCCTCGAGCTGGACCCGGATCCGCCCCAGGGACTTCCGCATATACGCGTAGGCAGCGTCGTCCAGGCCCAGGATACCCGGATCGTCGGCAAACACGCGGAAATCCGGATAGCCCTGGGTTTCCCGGATCATTTCATAACAAGAGGGATGGAGAGCCGGGGCATGCAGGCCGACGTTGATGAACTCCGGGGCGAACGCCAGATGCAGCCCGGAGGAATACCGGATTTCCAAAGGGCGGAAGGCACTCTCCGGAGGCAGGCAAAGCAAAGAATGCCCTGCGGCCACATACGTCGTGTTCCCTGTGCGCCCGCGAAAGCAGCCGCTTTCCAAGAGCAGAAGGTGGAACCATCCGGGATCGAGCACCGTATCCGCACAAAGCGGCGCGAGCAGGACGGGTACCTGCCGGCCCGTCCTATATCTGCACGTGGTCATCCGGTGTCCCCTTTCCCGGTCGATATTGCTCAAAATACAAAAAACCTGTCGAAAATACAATGACGAAAGGACAGGTATACGATATACTAATATGGGTTTTTTTGCCAAATACAGGATACCACGCTTTTCCCCGCTTTTCAAGGGGCAGTTTTACCGATGAGGATGTGGGAATGTGAAAACCAAGATGGGGAAACGAAAAGCGGCGCTGATAGGGGCGGGCGCCGGACTGCTGCTCATCCTGCTCGCCGTGCTGCTGTGGATATGGCTCGGCCGGGGCGGCGTCTATAAAATCACTCTGGCCCCGGCCTATCAGGAGCTGTTTACGGAGGAGCAGGCCAAAGCACACCGGATGCATCTGCCCGAGTACGATACCGATACCACCATCGGATACCTCAATCAGGACGGCACAAAATCCTTATATATATACGCCGCCCCCATCCGGTACCAGAGCGCGAACGGGACGTGGGTGGACATCGACACACGCCTTGCCAACGTTGAGGATGCGGCGCTGCTCGACGAGGGGTATGTCTACACGGCGGCGGCCAGCGACATCGTGCCGCTTTTTTCCCGAAGACACTGAGTGGGGAAAACGGGATCCGTCTGTCCAAAAACATCACTTGCACCTTCGGCGTGGATTCCGATCATGAGATCGAGAGCCGCGTGCGGAAGGAGCGCAACTTCATCGGGGAAAAAAAGACGATGGTGTCCTACAACGGTGCGTTTGGTGACGGCACCAGCGCCCGCTTCTACCCGTCCTCTCGGGGTCAACGGCGAAGTGGCCATCCGCAAGGACCAGCCGGACGGCAAGCTTGTCATGTGGCTGCAAATGCCCGACAACCAGGCAAAGCTGGAAATGACCAAGGGCGGCTACCTGGTGATGAGCGCTCTCGGGAAAAACAAAGACATCCTGGCTGTGATCCAGAAACCGCTCCTCCGCACGGCGGACGGGCAGATCGATTACAGCGGCACACTCGATTTCGTCAAGCTGGACTCCAATCTGTATACGCTGGAGTTCACATTTGACAAAAAAACAGCGCTGTCGAAGGGGCCACGGTCTTTCTCTCGTTTGAGATGCGCAGGGAAAAGCAGCCCGACAACGCCCTGTATTCCCGCCTTCCGGATCTCGAGTATGCATATCTCCGGAACTATTCGGTGATCGGGAACAGCCCGGACTACGGCATCGGGCAGCTGCTCATCCGCTATCAGTTCACCTCGACTTTCCGCCTGAAGGCGGACGATATCCGCAGCGCCTCCTATTACACCTACTCCCTGACGGAATCTCCCGACCGGCTGGAAATGAAAACGGTTCTGGAGGACTGGTGCAGCCTGACAGGAAATTGGAACGACCATTATGAAATCGGCAAACGCACCGCCCTGCTGGAAAGCGTCACGCCGGAGCTGCGCTTCGACATCACCGACGAGGTGAAGATGTGGTGTGGGGATCCGGACGGACAGCTCGAACACAATGGGGTGCTGCTGAAATCCGTCGACGAGGCCGTAGGGGTTTACAATGTGCTGCTCAGCAACGACAATACCCTTTACCGCAACCGGACCGAGGTTCTTCTTGGATAAAGCATGAATAAATTGTTAAATTTTGTAAATTTCGTAAAAAGTATTGGATTTTTTGATGGAGAGTGCGCTATAATACCTTTTGGCAGCGCCCGCCGTCCATTGGGTGGGGGCTGTGGCAAGGATGGCCCGGCTTTGAAGGCACATATTTAAGGGGAGAAGACGGGGCCGCCTTGGGAAAAAGCAAGAGAAGGGAAGAAAACAGGATGAAGAAAGTACTGTCGTTTGTCGCCGGTACGGCTCTGCTGATGGCCATGTGCGGCATGTCGGCGTTTGCGGATGAGAGGACCTATCTCGATCCCAGCACGCCCGAGAAAGTCACGATTGCCGAAGCCAAAGGCGACCAGGAAGTCGTTTTTGCCAACGGCACGCCCATCACCATCGTGGAGCGGACCGATGGAGAAGAGGGTGCCCTGGTTACATGGGAAGGCGGTAGCATTGAGGTCGGCCCGAATGCACACGTGTTCGGCGGCGGCCATGATCACGACGGCATTTACAAGACCACTTCCATCACGATGGAGGGCGGCAAGGTTCGCAACCTGATCGGCGGCGGCCTGCACAAGAGCCAGGTGGAAACCTCCGAGGTCACGTTGATTGACGGTGAAGCGGTCAGCGTCCAGGGCGGCGGCGCCTCGTCGCTGTTTAAAAACTGCGGCTGCGATAACGGTACGACCTGGTATGCCGGGGATCCGAAAGATTCGCCCTGCCGGGTGGAGGTGACGGAAGTCACCATTGCCGGCGGCAAGGTTTCCTCTTTGGTGTTCGGCGGCGGTGAGGGTATCAGCTTCACCGAGACGGCTGGCGTGGTCGTCCTGGACGGCGACCTGTCCACCGCTTGGGTAACGGCCGGCGGTTCGAATGGTTACACTGGTTACGGGATGGTTGCCGTGAACGGCGGCAAAGTCAATGTCGTGCAGAGTGTCAACCGCGGATCGATGGATGAAGCCGCGCTGGTCGTGATGGGCGGCGAAGTCAACAAGCTGTATGTCGGCGGTGAAACCGGCGACTCCAGTGTGACCGGCACCATTGCCCAATCGGTTGCCGCAGTGACCGGCGGCACCGTGACCGAACTGCATCCCGGCACCACCGGCGGTGTGGAAATCACGCCCGAGACCGAGGGTGTCGAAATCGGGGTCGCGATTGCTCCGAATACGGTCGGCAACAGCGATTCTCTCTCCGACGCTTTCGGTGAGGATGCGGTCCGTGCCGTTTACACCGCCACCTTCAATGCGAACAACGGCACCGATCCCGTTGAGATGCCGATCGTAGAAGGCGAGCCGATGGAAAAACCGGAAGATCCTGAAAAGGACGGCTATACCTTCAAGGGCTGGTTTACCGACGAGGCCCTGGAGCAGGAATATGATTTCGAAACTCTGGTGACGGGGGATATCACCCTGTATGCGAAGTGGGAGAAGATTCCGGACACCAGCACTCCCAGCACTCCCAGCACTCCGAGTACCCCTGAGTACTCCCAGCACCCCGGATGACACCAGCAAGACTGAAAACCCGGATACCGGCAGCACCACCATGGTTTGGGTGGTCCTCGCGGCCGCTCTGGCCAGCGCTGCGTCCGTTGTAATGGTGAAGTCCCGCCGTGTGCGCTCCAAATAAGGTTTGATACCTTAGAAAAGACCGGATCCTTACGGATCCGGTCTTTTTTCTGCATCTCCACGGAGAAGCTCCAGTCTCTCCGAATACGTCCCTCTCATCCTCTATACGTTTAAAGAGCGGCCGGCTCTCCAGGGAGCCGGCCGCCTTTAGATGATCCCAATTCTATTTCACCTTCAGCCCGTAGGCTTTTAATATTCTCCGGGCCTGTTCCACATCCTCCGCACCGGCCGCAGGGGTGTCCTTCAAGGTATAGGGAGCAGCCAGTGCCTCCCATTTGTACTCCCCATTTTGTGGAAGGGGAGCAACTCCACCCGCTCGATGCAGGCATACCGGGACAGCAGCACCCCCAAGGCACAGAGGTCATCCCTGCCGTCGGTCAGGCCCGGCACCAGCACATGCCGGATCCAGACCGGTTTCCGGACGTTTTCACAGTGGTTGAGCAGCTCGAGGGTGTTGTCCATCCCCGGCCGGTGATTTTTCGAAACAGCTCGTCCCTGGCCGCTTTGATATCCAGCAGCAAAAGATCCGCCTGATCCACCGCTCTCCGGCAGTGAAACAGGGAAACCGAGCCCGCGGTGTCGATGGCGGTGTGCAGGCCGTTTTCGCGGCACCCCTCCAAAATCGAAGCGGCGAATTCCGGCTGCATGAGGGGTTCCCCGCCCGAAAGGGTGACGCCGCCCTTCTGAATGAAATTCCGGTAGCGCAGGATATCCGCCACCACGGCCTTGGACCCGACCTTCTCCCCTCCCCTGCGCATTCCAAGAGTCGGGGTTGTGGCAAAGGCACAGCGCATGGGACAGCCCTGCAGAAAGAGGACGTACCGGATCCCCGGCCCGTCCAGTGCCCCTGAAGCTCTCCACCGAATGGATCCGGCCCATCACGTTTTCCATGCTGCCGCCCCTTCCCTTTCTCCAGCCGGTATGCCTAAAACCGGGTGTGGAAGGTGCGGTGGATGACATCGAGCTGCTGCTCCTGGTCAGTTTGATGAAATTGACCGCGTAGCCCGACACCCGGATGGTCAGCTGGGGATAGAGCTCGGGGTGGTCCATGGCGTCCAGAAGGATCTCCCGGTTGAGGACGTTGACGTTGATGTGGTGCCCCCCCCCCGAAATAACCGTCCATCAGCCCGACCAGATTTTCCGCCTGTTCCTCCCGCTCATGCCCGAGGGCGGTGGGGACAATGGAGAAGGTGTAGCTGATGCCGTCCTCGGAATAGTCGTAGGGGAGCTTTGCCACCGACATCATCGAGGCCACGCAGCCGTGGCTGTCCCGGCCGTGCATGGGATTGGCACCGGGGGCGAAGGGCTCCCCCGCCTTCCGTCCATCAGGGGTGGAGCCGGTCTTCTTGCCGTACACCACGTTGGAGGTGATGGTGAGGATGGACATGGTGTGGACACTCTCCCGATAGGTGGGGCATTTTTTCAGCTTGCTCATGAAGAGCTTGACCACGTCCACCGCCAGGTCGTCCACCCGGGGGGGTCGTTGTTGCCGAATTTCGGATAATCCCCTTCTACCTCGAAATCCACCGCCAGGCCGGTCTCGTCCCGGACGGGCCGGACCCGGGCGTAACGGATGGCGGACAGGGAATCCGCCACCACCGACAGCCCGGCCACTCCGCAGGCCATGGTGCGCAGCACGTCGTTGTCGTGCAGGGCCATCTGGAGCTTCTCATAGCAGTATTTGTCGTGCATATAATGGATGACGTTGAGGGTGTTGACGTACAGGCTGGCCAGCCAATCGAGGATAGCGTCGAACTTCTTCATCACGTCGTCGTAGTCCAGGTATTTCCCCGGCAGGCGAGCAGCTCAGGGCCCACCTGCACCCCGTTTTTTTCGTCCCGGCCGCCATTGATGGCGTAGAGCAGAGCCTTGGCCAGATTGGCCCTGGCCCCGAAAAACTGCATCTGCCGGCCGATCCGCATGGCAGAAACACAGCAGGCGATACCATAATCATCGCCGAATTTCTTGCGCATCAGCTCATCGCTCTCATACTGGATGGAGCAGGTCTCAATCGACATTTTGGCGCAGTATTTCTTGAAGCCCTCGGGCAGGCGGGGGCTCCACAGCACCGTCATATTGGGCTCAGGGGGCCGGGCCCAGATTGGTCAGGGTGTGGAGGAAACGGAAGGACATCTTGGTGACCAGATGCCGTCCGTCGGTGGAGAGGCCGCCGATAGCCTCGGTCACCCAGGTGGGGTCGCCGGAGAACAGCTCGTCATAGGACGGGGTGCGCAGGAACCGGACCAGCCGCAGCTTCATAACAAAATGGTCCACAAACTCCTGGATCTCCTCCTCGGTATAGCGGCCGTCAGCGAGGTCGCGTTCGGCGTAGATATCCAGGAAGGTGGACACCCGGCCGATGGACATGGCGGCGCCGTTCTGTTCCTTGATGGCGGCCAGGTAACCGAAATACAGCCACTGAATGGCCTCTTTGGTATCTTCTGCGGGCCGGGAGATATCGAAACCGTACCCCTCTGCCATCCGCTTCAGGGCCTCGAGCGCCCGGATCTGCTCGGCGAGCTCCTCCCGGAGCCGGATCTCCCTCGAATCCATGACCGGGTAGTCCGCCGCATCTCGGGACATCTGCTTTTCCCGGATAAGCATATCCACCCCGTAGAGGGCAACCCGGCGGTAATCCCCGATGATCCGGCCCCGGCCGTAGGCATCGGGCAGTCCGGTGATGACGCCGGATTTGCGGGCGGCCCGCATCTGGGGGGGGTATACATCGAACACCCCATCGTTGTGGGTTTTGCGATACTGGAATACCGTTTCGATCTCCGGATCCATCTCCCGGCCATAGGCCGCCAGGGAATTCCGGACCATCCGGATACCCCCGAAGGGCATGATGGCCCTCGTCAAGGGGACGGAGGTCTGCAGGCCGACGATCTGCTCCTTGTCTCTATCGATATACCCCCGGCGCATAGGCGTCGATGCCCGAAATGGTGTGTGTATCGATATCGTAGACCCCGCCGCGGTCCCGCTCCTCCTTCATCAGGGCCGCCACCTCGTCCCACAGCGCTTTGGTCCGCTCGGTAGGAGGCGCGAGAAACCCCTCATCCCCGTCGTAGGGGGTCACATTACGGGCGATAAAGTCCCGCACATCCACCATCTTTTCCCAGATACCCGGTTTGAACCCCGTCATGGCATTCCTATCCTTTCGCGGCCGCAGGGCCGTCTTCCCATATAAAACCACGCTTCACTTCATGGATTTAGTATACCAAAAACCCGGCTCCTATACAAGGAAGCCGGGTGGAAAATTTCGGATAGGCGTGAGAACAAATTCTGGACACTTTGAATCGGAGCCCGCAGAGCCGGCCTACGGCTGCCTCGCCGAAGGAGGGCCAACAACGATTCTGGTCCCCAAGAAATCGATTTTATGAACGACGCAATCCCGGGGCCGCCGTCCCCTATTGAATGGGACGGGCAACACCCGGATATTTGAATGGTTTTTAACCGATACTGTTCATGCAACGGGCGGGAAAGGGAGCTCTCCCAGTTCACGCAGGAATTCGTCGTAGAATACCCCCAGCTCTCCGATATACCGTGGCTTCCAAGGCTTGTTGCGGCCGCAATAATGGATGAGGACCGTGTTTTGCCGTACCCAGGCGAGATCAGGGGCGTCCTTCCCCGACCGAACGCGGCCGCAGCCGGCAGGAAAGGTAAAATTTCTCTCCCAGGTTGTACTGGAGGGCGTCCAGGAGGAGAATCCGGTCTCCATACAACGTGCTGATGACATCCTGGTCGGGCAAAAACAGGCTTTTATGTTCCGCAAGCCATTCCTGAACCGTTTCAGGATGCTGCTCCCGCCGCAGCCGGGACAGGTTGAGGAGCATGACCCCGAATTGATGTAGGGCGCGTCCTTCTTCATCCCCAGGCGAAGCTCATTGAGCTTGCGCAGCGAGGCGTGGACATGGGAACAGGCGGCGAACAGCGCGTCTCCCATGGGGTGGCGTACAACTTTTCCACCGGATTGATGGCCAGCACGTCCGGGTCGAGATACAAGACCCGGTCCAGCTCGGACGGCAGCACCTGGGCGGCGAAAATCCGGTAGTACATCTCCCGGGGATAACGGTCGGTGGTGGGGCGCCGTCCAACCCGCCTCCGCTGACGCGGATCTCCTCGAGCGTCATCCGACAGCCCTCTATCGCCCTGCGCACAGCGTCCAAATCGGCCGGGGTCAGGGAGGAGTGGAGGACGAAAACCCGGAAATCCCGCTCGGGAGTCCGGGCGGCAAGGGAACGGAGCATCACGCATAAAGGACGTAGATACAAAGCATCGAGGGTGACGAGGACCGCGATGGGCTCCTTGTCCGGGGAAAGGGTATGCATGGCGGTAGGGCTCCTTCCATGTGGATTAGATCAGCGTTTGCGGCGGCGCATCCGGAACAGCAGGACGCCGCCGACCGCGAGGCCAGCAGATAGCCGATAAAGGCCGGCACCGGCAGGCCCAGTATCCGCGGTCCCGTTTCAAGGGAGGAGAGCAAGCCGGCACCGATGATCAGGGCCGCATCGAGGATCGCCAGGGCCAGCTTGTCTGTCCGGCGTTCGGCCGCCTTCAATGGATCCTCCGAGCCGGTGGGCTCGACGTGCAGCTTGAGCTGCCCCTTGAGGGTGGTTTGAGCAGGTCGGACATCTGGGAGGGGATGTCGAGCGCCTTCCGTCCCGACGCCAGCAGAGCCAAGCCGCCGCTTTTCAGTTCCTTTTCCAGGTCGAACGGCCCGACGGCGCCGCCCGCCATATGGTTGTGCATGATGGTGATGATTTGGATATCGGGACTGATCCGGGCCAGCACCCCTGGATGGTGACGATGCCCCTGGCGAGCATGGACAGCCCCTTGGGCATCGAGATGCCGTGGGATTCGGCCAGGCCCAGGAGCTCTTCCATCAGCCGGGCCAGGTCGATGTCCGCCATGCCCATGCTGGCATATCTCGAGAGGAATTCATCGATGTCCGCATACAGGCGGACATGGTCGATTTTGCCGCTGTGGACACCCAGGGTGAGCAGCACGTCCTTGAGGGTACCGGCGTCGTTCTGCGCCACGGCGCGCACAGCGGTCTTCAGGAGCTCACGGTCCTTCTCGCTCAGCCGGCCCATCATGCCGAGGTCCAGAAAGACGATTTTGCCCGCCCGTATCCGCAGGTTGCCCGGATGGGGATCGGCATGGAAAAATGCCTCGTCCAAAATCTGCCGGACATAGTTTTCCGCCAGCTTTTCCCCGATCTCACCGAGGTCGTACCCTTCCTCGCGGAGCCGGTCGGTATCGTCGATAGGGATGCCGTCGATATACTCCATCATCAGAGCACGGGAGGTGGTATAGCGGTGCTCCACCCGGGGCAGGTGACATAGGCGACACCGGCGTTGCTGTCCCGGAATTCATCCATATGGCGGGCCTCCAAGAGAAAGTCCATTTCCTCCTGCGCCACGGCCCACATTTCATCGAGCACCATGCGGAAGTCGATAACCCCGGCGATGCCGCCCGCCCGTTGCAGGATGCCCGCCGCCCGGCGAAGGAGGACGATGTCCCTCGCCATGGTGTCCCGCACCCCGGCCGCTGTACCTTGACAGCGACCTCGTTGCCGTCCCGCAGCACCGCCGCATGGACCTGGGCGATGGAGGCGGAACCGAGAGGTGTTTCCTCAAAGGAGAGGAAGAGCGATTTCATCGGGACGCCGTACTCCGCCTCCACCACCTCTTTGACCTCACCGAAGGGCATCGGGGAGACGTCCGCCCGCAACAGGGTGAGCTCCTGGCAGTATTCCGCCGGGAGCATGTCCTGCCGCATGGAGAGGATTTGGCCGAGCTTGACGAAGGTCGGGCCCAGGTCCTGGATAATGAGGCGCAGCTTCACAGGGGTGAGGCCGCGCAGGATGCCGTGCCGCGCGAACACGGCCAGGATCTCCCGGAGGCGGTGGCGGTTGTCCGCCCGGCCGCCCGGCTCAGCTTTCCGGTTTTCCATGGGGATCCTCCGCGGCGTCCATCGCCGCGAGCTTGGCTTTGAGGGCAGCGAGGTCTTCCGGGCTCATCCGGTCGAGGCTGCGCAGGAGCTGGTCCGCCTCCGAATCGGGGGGGACAGCCCTGGACACGGGACCGGACCGGTGGTGGAGCTCCTCATTGAGCACCCGGCCCTGTTCCACCGTCAGGCGGCCTTTTTCGACCAGTTCCCCGACGAGGGCCTTGGTTTTTTCGGCGGTAACGGCCGCCGCACCCACTCCGGCCAGGAATAGCGTTTTGAGCTCTTCGCTCAGACGGTCCTGCATGGTGACAACCTCTTTTCTGTTGAAAGGGTATTCTTATTATATCCCAAATCCGGGAAAACGGATGAAGGATTTATGAATTCGGGCCGGGCCGTCCGGCCCTTGCCGCGAGGGCGGCGGAATGGTATACTGGACAGAGCAGGGCCTTAAGCCCCTACATAAAACACCGCGGGCCGGGTCTGCTGGCCGCAAGGGAGGATACGGACGTGGAAGGAACCGGAGCACGCATCCTGATCGTGGAGGACGACGCGGATATCAACCGCCTGCTCACCACCCTCCTGTCAAAGGAGGGATATACCGTCATTCCGGCCTACTCGGGCAGCGAGGCGGAAATGCGGCTGCAGGCGGAACGGGTCGATTTGGTGCTGCTGGACCTGATGCTCCCCGGCCTGACGGGGAGGAACTCCTCGCGCGTATCCGGAGGGATCAGGTGATGCCGGTGATCGTCCTGTCCGCCAAGGGGCGGGAGGACAAGCTGCGGGTACTCGCCGACGGGGCGGACGATTTTATCGGAAAGCCCTTCGACGTGGAGGATGTCAAGGCCAGGGTCGCGGCCCAGCTCCGCCGCTATACCCGCTTTGCCGCCGCTGTGCAGGAAGAGGACACGCCGTTGCACTTCAAAACCTCGTTCTCGATCCAGAAGGCCGCCAGGTGACGGTCAAGGGCCGGGAGGTGTCCCTGACCGCCCGGGAATACGGCATTTTGAGCCTGCTGCTCTCCCATCCGAAAAAGGTCTTTACCCGCGCGAACCTCTTTGAATCGGTCTGGGAGGATCCGTATCTCGGGGACGACAATACGGTCAACGTGCATATCAGCAACCTGCGTGCCAAGCTGGCGGCGGCTGACCCGGACAACGGGTATATCAAAACGGTCTGGGGCATCGGCTTCAAGATGCAGGAGGACTGACCGGCCGCGGATTCCCGGTTCTAGGAGTTTCATCCTCCGGAAAAAGGCCCGGCTTTAGAGTTTCTTTAGATTTCCTTTTAAGGCTTTTTGAAGGTACAGGGGTATACTGAGGCCAATCTCAGACGGAAGGATGAATGGTATGGCGGACAATGTACTGGTCACGCGGGGGCTGTGCAAGCGGTACGGCGCCACGATGGCGGTGGATCACGTGGATCTGCGGGTGGAACACGGACAGATTTATGGATTGGTCGGAAAAACGGGGCGGGCAAAACCACCCTGATGCGGATGATCACCTCGCAGAGCAGGCCGAGCGGAGGGGAAATCGAGCTATTCGGGGCGTCCGACCCGCGTTCTCTCGGCCGGATGCGGGAACGGATGGGCGCAGTGATCGAAACCCCGAGCTTCTATCCCTTTCTGACGGCGGAGCAGAATCTCGAATATTACAGGCTCCAGCGAGGGATCGCGGGCAAAGACTGCGTGAAAGAGGCGCTGCGTCTCGTCGGCCTCGGCGATACAAGGAACAAGAAATTCAAGCAGTTTTCTCTCGGTATGAAACAGCGGCTCGGGCTGGCCCTGGCTATCCTCGGCAGCCCCGACCTGCTCCTTCTCGACGAGCCGATCAACGGGCTCGACCCGATGGGGATCGTACAGTTCCGCGACCTGCTGCTGCGCCTGAACGCCGAACGTCAGATCACCATCCTGATCTCCAGCCATATCCTGAGCGAGCTCGCCAACCTCGCCACGCACTACGGCTTCATCGACGGGGACGGATGCTGCAGCAGATCGCCGCCCGGGACATCGAAGAATGCTGCCGGGAATGCCTGGAACTGACCGTGGACGATGCCCCGAAGGCGGCCGTATCGCTGGAAAGCCGCCTATATTGTTCCTCGTATGAAATCCTGCCCGAAAACCGGATCCGGATCTACGCATTTCTGGAGGATCCGGTAAAGGTGACGGCGGCACTCACCGAGGATGGCGTGCGGGTACACACGATCAATACCCGCGGGACCAACCTGGAGGATTATTTCCTGCGGCTGCTGGAGCGTTCCCGTCCGGACGGAACCGAAAGGAGGTATGCGTGATGCTGCGTGTGATCAAAAGCGAACTATACAAGACCCGGCATCGCTTGTATCCCTATATTTTCATCGGCGTTATCGTGGCTCTCGGCCTCGCGGGTGTGATGCTGTTTGCCGTTACCAACCATTACCTGCCGCCCGAAGAACGGGTGGGCTTTGACGGCATGGTGAGTATCGCTCTGTCCATGTTCCCGACAGGCCTTTTTCTGACCGTAGCGTTCGTGGACATGGTGTTTTCGGAGGAATATAAAAACCCGACGATGAAAAACACGCTGGCCTTCGGTACATCCCGGGCGGGCTTCTATCTGGGCAAGCTGCTGACCGAATTGATCACGGCTCGTGAGCCTTCTCGTCATCCTGGGCGTTATACTGGGAGCCGGTGTCCTAGTGCTGGGTCCCGTCTATCCGGTTCCGTTTCTCGAACTGTTTTCCGAGCTCGGCAAACGTCTGCTTGTGACCCTGCCCCTGTGGATCGGGGCGCTCTCTTTCGGCAACATGCTGGCTTTCCACGTCAAGAGCAGCACTCTGTACACACTGGGTTTCGTCGGCTTTTTCGGTTTCCTGCCCGTCATCCTCCAGTTTGCGGCGCATTATTACCCGTCTCTGAGGGAGGTCAGCCTCTGGCTGATGATCCCGCTGTTTGAACAGATCGTAAGAACCGAACTGACCGGAGAACTCGTACTGCGCAGCGTCGTGACGGGGGCCGCCTATTTAGCGGGGAGCACCCTGCTTGGACTTTCTGCTACCGCAGAAAGGACGTCGCCTGAGCCTCTGCGCAAAACGAAAAACCCCGTCCGGCTCTTTTTTTCAAGCTGGGCCTGGTATGGTATACTCAACGGCACAGGGAGGGACGAACATGGGGCTGGCCGGATGGATCATCGCTATACTGGCGCTGCTGCTCGCGGTCTGTGCGGGTGCGCTGATCGTATATAAACGGAATCTGCTCAAAGTGCGCCGCTCTCTGGAAAATCTGCGGCGCACACAGTCCAACGGGCGTCTGAGGCTCAGCGTACCAGACCGGGATTTGGAACGGCTGCTCGAGGAAGTGAACGCGCTGCTCGACGAACGGCAGGCGAGCGGCGCCCTCCACCGGCGGCAGGAGCGGCAGCGCCGGCAGGAGATCGCCAACATCTCCCACGACCTGCGCACCCCTTGACCTCGATCCTGGGGTATCTGCAGATGATCAAATCCGAAAGCACCACCCCGGAGGAACGGGCCGAATACCTTGCCATTGTGGAAAGCCGCGCCCATGCCCTCAAGGCCCTGGTCACGGGCTTTTACGACCTGTCCTGCCTGGAAGCGGGCGGCTATGCCCTCGCGCAGGAATCGGTGGCGCTCGCGCCTCTTCTGGTTGAACTGGCGGCGGCCTTTTACGCCGACTTCAACGCGGACGGGCGGGAGGCGGAGATCGACATCGCCGAGGGGCTGTCACCGATCCTGGGCGATCCCCAGGCCGTGCTGCGCATCTACACCAACCTATTTCAAAACGCGATCAAGCATGGCGCGGGGGATTTGTATATCCGGGCGTTTCAGGAAGATGGGGTGGTGGTCACCTGTTTCACCAACCTGGCGCCGGGCCTGCTGCCACAGGATGTTGAGCACCTGTTCGACCGGTTCTTCACCGCCGACAGGATGCGCACCGGGCAGGACACAGGGCTGGGGCTGGCGATCGTCCATCGCCTAGCGATGCAGATGGGGGGGGCGAAACCGAGGCCCTGCTGCTCCAGAACAAGCTCACCATCACCGTCCGCTGGCCGGCGGTCAAGCCGCCCGAGGGACGGCGTTAGCACTCTTTGGCGGACAGACGGAGCAGCAGACCGAAATCGTCGTCCCGCGCGGCCTTATTCCGCCCTTCGCCTCCGCATTTCGTGCAGCGAAAGCGGATGACATAGCCTTTTTTGGCGGAGATGTCCAGACCGACCGGTTCCATCAGGCCCCGGCAGGGGGTTCTGCCGGTCTCCCGGATGGATGTCCACGTGCAGAGAATAGAGGCAGTGGGGGCAATGGTTACGGGAGGTGTAGCCCAGCGGCTCCACCGTCTGTCCGCAGTGCGCACAGACAAACCCCTGGTCATTTTTGACAAAGTGCCGCTCTTCCATGTCCGAACCTCCAAACAAGCCCTTTTCTCCAGTATAGAGGAAAAATGCCGCAAACGCAATAGGTGATCCGGCCGCCCGGGAGAGCGGCCGGTCTTTTTCTTTTCAGAGTCTCCGGGGTCTTGTTCCCGCGAAGGAAATCTGGTATACTGGTAGAAAAAAAGGAAGCGGGGAAACCCGATGAAAAGCTACCGGAAAGAACTGTGGTTTCATCTGCCCACCCGACGGGGCCTCGTCAACATCACCTCCCAGGTGGAGCAGGCGGTGCGGGAGAGCGGCGTGCGGGAGGGATTCGTGCTGGTCAATGCTATGAACATCACTGCCAGCGTCTTCATCAACGACGACGAAAGCGGCCTGCATCATGATTTCGAGGCCTGGCTCGAAAACCTGGCCCCGGAAAAGCCCTACAGCCGCTATGCCCATAACGGGTATGAAGACAACGCCGATGCCCACCTCAAACGCACCGTCATGGGCCGGGAGGCGGTGGGCGCAATTACCGAGGGCCGGCTGGATTTCGGCACCTGGGAACAGATTTTTTTATTATGAGTTCGACGGCGGGCGCGACAAGCACGCGCTCGTTAAAATCATCGGCGAATAGAAAGGGGCGGGAAATATGGTACAGCCGGTTACCCTCATTGTATATCCACCTTGCACCACCTGCCAGAAGGCCAGGGCATGGCTGCTGGAGCAGGGCATCGAATTTACCGAGCGGCATATCAAGGAACAGCGGCCTACAGCGGAAGAGCTCCGCCGATGGAGCCGTGAGGCAGGCCTGCCCCTCAAACGCTATTTCAATACGAGCGGCCTGCTCTACCGTTCGATGCGCCTGTCCGAGCGTCTGCCCGGGCTGGACGAGGAGGAACAGCTCGCCCTGCTCGCGTCGGACGGCATGCTGGTCCGACGTCCGCTTCTGCTCGTCGGGGACCGGGCCCCTGCCCGGCTTCCGTCCTGCCGAATGGGATGCCCTGCTGCGGGAAACCGTACAATCCATATAAAAGGAGGAAACCCTATGCCCTGTATCCAGACCAAAGTAAATGTCGCCATCTCACCCGAACAGGAGGCCCGGCTGAAAACCAGCTTCGGTGAGCTCATGCCGTTGCTGTACAAAACCGAGGACTGGCTGATGCTCAGCTTCGAGGATCACTGCCGCCTGTATTTCAAGGGCAGCGGCGAGGCCGCCGCCTTCGTGGAGGTCAAGCTTTATGGGGCAGCCGACCGGGGGCCTACAACAGGATGACCGCAGCCGTGACCGCCCTGCTAAACAAGGAACTGAACATCCCCTCCGAGCGGATTTACGTCAAATACGAGGAAGTCAAATACTGGGGTTACGACGGCAGCAATTTCTAATCCGCCGGACACCGCATACAGGGAAGTGTCGATTATGGAGGTCATTCCCTCCCGCGATCTCAATCTGCTCTATATCCTGCTGGATATCGGTTTTTTGCTCATTTTGGCCGGGGCGCTGCTGTGGTGCCGCAAATATCTGGCGGCCCTGTTCGGCCTATTCGGCGGGCTGCTGTATTTCCTGGTGGATTACGGCGGGTTTTATCTTCTGCTCGGCACCAGGGAGGTCAGCGGCGCCGACCCGTTCTGGTTCCTGCTCTGGCTGAGCATGAGCTATGGCTTCACGAATTTCGTATGGATCTGGCTCTGGCTCGACCGGGACGGGCATGCCCTCGAATGGTCGGTCCTCATCGTTGCGGGCTGGCTGGCCGTTGCCCTGCTCAGCCAGAACTTCGGCGGGGATTTGCCCGGATCGTCATCTCCAGGGGACTGGAAGCTACCACGGCATCATGGCCCTGCTCCTGTTTGTCGGGTATGCCATCCTGTGCCTCCACAACGTCCGCTGCCCGAAAGAAGAACGGTACCCGCTGCCCTGGATTCTGGCCATCGGGATATTGGTGCAGTTCGCCTGGGAGTTCGTCCTTCTCATCACCGGCATCCGTGCCAGCGGCTTTGGCCCGCTGCTGGTCAATTCCCTGCTCGAAACGAATCTGGGTCCTCCCCTATATCTTTCTGATCCATCGCGCCATCAATCGAAGGTGGAGCGAAATCTGCGCCGCCTTCCGGCGGCGGGCTGACAGCCTGTTCGAAAACAGAAGCGGCATGCCCCGGGAAAGGCTTCCGGGGTATGCCGTTTTTGCTGGAAACTGCCGGGAACACTGGGATCCGCGGATATCGGTGCGTGTTTCCCCTCCCTTGCCGTCTACCGGCAAATGGCATCGGGATTTTGCACAGTTTGCGGTTTGGCAAAAGCGAAGCGCACTGTCAAATCTCCGAATTTGGATGAAAGGAGGGCTGCCAGAAGGGGAAAAGCTTGACAAATTGGGAAAATATGCGTATTCTATATATGGTTAGCTAAAGCTAACTTTTGTTTCGCCCATGAGTTAGTTTAAACTAATACACACGGAGGATACGGGGAAGGATGAGGCAGGATGCCGCTGACACTGGCACAAATCGGTGAAAAAAACACCATTGTCAAGGTGGGTGGAAACCCCGAGGTGAAAAAGCATCTTGAAAATCTCGGCTTTGTAGCGGGAGGGGACGTCACTGTTATCACCGTCCTGGGGGGAACGTGATCGTCAATGTCAAAGGAAGCCCGCGTGGCGATCAGCAGGGAAATGGCGCAGAAAATTATGGTCAAATGATGTTGGTATAGATCAAACGAGAGGAGGAAACACCGCATGAAAACACTGAGACAGGCCAAAATCGGCGACACGGTCAGGGTGGTCAAGCTCCACGGAGAGGGCGCTGTCAAACGCCGCATCATGGATATGGGGATCACCAGAGGGGTAGATGTCCACATCCGTAAGGTGGCGCCTTTGGGCGATCCGCTGGAAGTGACCGTGCGCGGCTATGAGCTGTCCATCCGGAAAGCGGATGCGGATTGGATCGAGGTCGAATGACCATCCGCGGGAGGGTCCCTCCTCTTTTTGGAGGAGAGTTAGTCGCGCCTTACTCGGCGCTTTCGAACAGGAAAAGAGGAACAGCCATATGGAATTGCGAATCGCCTTAGCGGGCAACCCGAACAGCGGTAAGACCACCCTGTTCAATGCGCTCACTGGTTCGAATCAATTTGTAGGGAACTGGCCGGGCGTCACGGTGGAAAAAAGGAGGAAAACTGCGCAAACACGACGGCGTCACCATCACCGACCTGCCGGGCATCTATTCCCTTTCGCCCTATACACTCGAGGAGGTGGTCGCCCGGAATTACCTGATCGGGGAGCGGCCGGACGCCATCCTCAATATCATCGACGGCACCAACCTGGAGCGGAACCTTTACCTGACCACCCAGCTTACCGAGCTGGGGATCCCGGTCGTCGTCGCCATCAACATGATGGATGTGGTGAAAAAGGCGGGGATCGGATCGATGTGGGAGAACTTTCCCGGGAGCTGGGCTGCCCTATCGTACAGATCTCGGCCCTAAAAGGCACCGGCGTCATGGAGGCGGCCGAGGCGGCCGTGGAGGCCGCGAAATCGGCCAAAACGGTGCCGATGCACACCTTCTCCGGGGCGGTGGAACACGCCCTGGCCCATATCGAAGAGGCGGCGGTCCACTCCATGCCGGCCGAGCAGCAGCGCTGGTATGCCATCAAGATTTTCGAGCGGGACGACAAGGTTCTCGCAAAGCTCGAGCTGAACCCGAATGTCCTGGAGCATATTGAGCAGGATATCCAGGCGGCCGAAAAGGAATGCGACGATGACGCGGAGAGTATCATCACCAATGAACGGTATGTTTACATAGCGTCCATCCTGAAAGGCTGTTACAAAAAAGAAATGCCGGCCGGCTGTCGGTCTCGGATAAAATCGACAAGGTGGTGACCAACCGCTTCGCGGCACTGCCGATCTTTGCGGCCATCATGTTCATCGTCTACTTTGTGTCGGTCACGACAGTGGGCACTTGGGCGACCGATTGGGCCAATGACGGCGTGTTCGGCGACGGCTGGCACCTGTTCGGCATCGGGTCCTCTGCCTATGAAGCGGCGACGGAAAACTATGAGAAACCGGGAGCCGTCGTGGAAGCGTTTGAAGCAGCCGCGGCGGCGCCGCCGGCGCGGTGGATGAGGCGGCGTCCACCGAAGAGGCAACCGTCCTGGTTCCGGAACTGGCGGCGTCTTTGAGTGCCACAGCCTATTTGTATGACGACGAAGGGAACGTGGAGGAAGAGATCCCCGTCACCTACGCCTCCTATCTCGAGGCGGCTGCCGTCGAAGAGCCGGATCCGGCGGCATATGGCGTATGGGTGCCGGGTATCCCGGTCCTGATCTCGTCGGACTGACTGCCGTCCACTGCGCAGATTGGCTGCAGGGCCTGATTTTAGACGGTATCGTCGGGGGCGTCGGCGCCGTATTGGGCTTCGTGCCCCAGATGCTGGTGCTCTTCCTGTTCCTCGCTTTTCTGGAGAGCTGTGGCTACATGGCGCGTATCGCCTTCGTCATGGACCGCGTTTTCCGCAAATTCGGGCTGTCCGGCAAGTCTTTCATCCCCATGCTCATCGGCACCGGCTGCGGCGTTCCCGGCATCATGGCCTCGCGCACCATTGAAAACGAGCGGGACCGCCGCATGACCGTCATGACCACCACATTCATCCCCTGCGGAGCCAAGCTGCCGATCATTGCCCTGATCGCCGGCGCTCTGTTCGGCGGGGCCTGGTGGGTAGCGCCCAGCGCCTATTTCGTCGGGATAGCGGCCATTGTCATATCCGGCATCATGCTCAAAAAACCCGGATGTTCGCAGGGGATCCCGCGCCCTTCGTCATGGAGCTGCCGGCATATCATCTCCCCACGGTGGGCAATGTGCTGCGCTCGATGTGGGAACGGGCTGGTCCTTCATCAAGAAGGCGGGGACCATCATCCTGCTGTCGGCTATCGTCCTTTGGTTCCTGCAGGGCTTCGGTGTGGAAAACGGCAGCTTCGGCATGGTTGAGGATCTCAACCACTCCATTCTGGCCGTGATCGGGAATGCCATCGCCTGGATCTTCATTCCGCTGGGCTGGGGCAACTGGCAGAGCGCCGTGGCCACCATTACCGGCCTCATCGCCAAGGAGAATGTCGTCGGAACGTTCGGCGTGCTCTTCGGCGGTTTCGATGAGGTGGCAGAAAATGGCTGGCAGATTTGGGCGAACATGCGCGAGGTTTTCACTCCCCTCGCCGCCTATTCCTTCCTGGTGTTCAATCTGCTGTGTGCTCCCTGCTTTGCAGCCATGGGCGCTATCAAACGGGAGATGAACTCGGCAAAGTGGACCCTCTTCGCCATTGGCTATCAGTGTGTTTTCGCCTATGCGGTCTCCCTGGTCCTGTATCAGCTCGGCATGTTGTTCACGGGACACGGCAACCTTCTCGGCTCTATTTTCGCCTTTGCCATCGCGGCCCTGATCTTGTATCTCCTGTTCCGCCCATATAAGGAATCGAGAACCCTGTCCAAGCCCGTGAAAATCTGACCGCGGGGAAACCCCGAAGGAGGTATCCGTATGGGAACCTGGCTCACGGAAAACATCGCCACAATCATCATCGGCGTACTTTTAATGGCCGCCATCGCGGCGATACTCGTTCACATGATCCGGAACCGGAAAAAAGGGAAAACTTCCTGCGGATGTGGCTGTTCCCATTGCCCCATGAGCGACAGCTGCCATCCGAAGACATGACACAGCGGGAGACATCGGTATCGGCCGGTGCCTCCCGCTGCTCAGCAAAAACGCCGCGTCATGGGCATAAAACCCGTGACGCGGCGCTGCCAGTCTATTTGATATCGATATCCAGCGGGCGGTCCAGTTCATCCGAGACATAACGGCCGTTTTTCTTTCGCTGACGGACACATTCGGACAGGAGGTACTCGATCTGCCCGTTCACCGACCGGAAATCATCCTCGGCCCACGCGGCAATCGCGTCGTACAATTTCGCAGATAGGCGGAGCGGTACCTGCTTTTTCTGCTCGCCGGCCATGTCAATACAAACTCCCGGAATTGACGACGGGCTGGGCGTCATGGTTTCCGCAAAGAACGACCAACAGATTCGACACCATAGCCGCCTTCCGCTCCTCGTCCAACGTGATGGTCTGGTTTTCGCTCAGACGATCGAGCGCCATTTCCACCATTCCCACCGCACCGTCAACGATCATCTTGCGCGCGTCGATAATGGCCGAGGCCTGCTGCCGCTGCAGCATGACGGCCGCGATTTCAGGGGCGTAGGCCAGATAGGTGATCCGCGCCTCAAGAATTTCAAGGCCGGCCTCCCCACTTTCTGCTGAATTTCATCCCGGATGCGGGCGGCGACAATTTCGCTCGATCCCCGGAGGCTGCCTTCATCTGCAATACCGTCGCCGGTGGTATCCACCCCCGGCGCCACGTCATAGGGATAGTTCCGCACGATGTTCCGCAGGGCACTGTCACACTGCAGGGATAAATATTCCTTATAGTTATCGACATTGAAGACCGCTTTGGCCGTATCGACAACCCGCCACATGACCGCAATGCCGATCTCCACCGGATTGCCGAGACAATCGTTGATCTTCTGCCGGTTGTTGTTGAGCGTCATGATTTTCAGGGAAATCTTCTTATTGACCAACTCCACATTCGCACCGGCCTGGGCGGCGAGCAGGATGGATTTTCCGGTGCCGGCATCGACATCGCCGCTTTGGTTGAGCTTGGTTTTGGCCGCGGGATTGACGCCGGTGCAGAAGGGGTTCACATAATAGAACCCATCGTTTTTAAGCGTTCCCACATATTTGCCGAACAGGGTCAAGACCAGCGCTTCCTGGGGTTTCAGCACCTTGAGGCCCAGGAAGGGAATCCAACCGATCAACAGCCAGATGGCGCAGACGATCAGCAGCACGAGGGAAAGCGCCGACGGTCCGCTTTCCACCAGGATACAGCCGAACACAAAACCTACAATCGCGGCAGCGTAAAACAGGACAGACAGCAGCATGACCGCCATGCCGTTTTTCTTGTTGAGCAGTACTTTCTCGTGCATACAGGACGCCTCCTTAATATGATATTAAAATAATATCATATTAATATAAATTTGTCAATAGCCTGCCGGCCACTTTCCCTAGAGCACCGCATATCTGCATGGCGCTTTCTATCCAATACCCATCCCGCTCCGCCTAGAGGTCGCCTGTACTCACTCCCATCATGAACCGGTCCTGTTTTTAGGCCCCTCGGCATATCACCCATGCCAGCAATACTCGATGAAACGCCGCGAGTCCTGGATTTTCGGTTGGTCACAATCGGATGCGACTGCCGCAGCTTCCGAGAAAAAAGGAACACCCGCGCCGGCGGATGTTCCCAGAATTTTCAGACCTTGGCTGGCATCATATTCGGGTATACCCAGGTCATTTTTTCATCGGTGTAGTGCCGGTCAAGAAATTCCTCGACCGCATTGGCGGGCGGGACGCCGCTGTCCCTTGCGGTCCAGCGGGCGACGGCCACAGCCGATATCACAGTGTTCAGGATCATGAACACCAGCAAAACCCACGTCAGGACCTTGCCGACGGAATTCGGGATCTTCTCAATAAGCCGCGTCATCAGGGGAAACAAATTTTTCACCCAAAGAAGAGCAAGGATCCCCAAAACATGGAATACATCACGTTAATCCGGCCGTTGAGGTTGAGAGGCATATGGTCATATTTCCATGAAACCGTGCCGAACAAGAGCTCCTGAACGAGGCTGCATATGTACTCGAAGGCGCTGCCGATGACGAATCCGCCCAGAAACACCCATAGATCCCGTTTGCCCCGGAGCCAGTACAAGCCCAGCGTCATCGCCAGGGCGCCGACGCCGTATACCAGGTTGAACGGACCATAAATCAGACCCTGCCGGCTTTCGAAATGGTGACGGGTGACGAGACAGTATAGGGTTTCGATCACCACACCCAAAAACAGCCGACAAAAAGATCCAGAACAGCTTATAAAAATTCAGACCGTGTGCGAAAGACTTTACGGTTCTGGACTGGATCGGATGAGGGTTCACCACCACTTGGGCCTTACGCTTGGTTGAATTGACGGTCATGGATTGGCCTCCTTCTCCCCGGCCCTAAGCCGGATCAGGGCCGGTCGCCCCGGTTTTCTTCAGATTCGGTTGTGGACCGGGCAATCCTACCGGCATGGGAACCCGTCCCTTTCTTCGGCTTCAGCCGTCTGGCGACGAAGCAGACGCAAAAGAGTGCCGCGCCGCCGATTGATGCCACCGTGCACAAAACCGTCAATACTTTTTTTCATAAATCATCCCGCCTTCATATGTGTTTCTCTCACTAAAACGATCGGGCTGCGAAAAAACCTTCACATCAAAGGGGCGAACACACGCAGAACGGCCCTTCCGAGCCGGCGGAACAGAGGCACCCGGCGGCATTCCTCGAGTGACACTTCCTGGCAGACCTCCAGTGTCTTGAGATAGTCGGCCTTTACCGCGGCCACGCTGGACGTCCGGTACAGCAGGACACCGCATTCGAAATGCAGGTACAAGCTGCGGTAGTCGAGGTTCACGGTCCCCACCGTGGCGTACTCGTCGTCCACCACAAAGGTCTTGGCATGGACGAAGCCGGGGGTGTATTCGTAGATGCGTACGCCGCTCTCGAGCAGCATCTCATAATACGCGCGGGTAACGGCATGGACGTACCATTTGTCCGGGATATGGGGGGTGACGATCCGGACGTCCACCCCCGATTTTGCCGCCATGCGCAGCGCCGTAGCCATCTCGTTGTCCAGGATCAGATAAGGGGTATTGATATATACATACCGTTTGGCCCGGTTAATGAGGTTCAGGTACACCGTTTCACCAACCGGTTCGCCGTCAAGCGGGTTGTCCGAGTAGGGCTGTACATATCCGTCGCTTTCCACCTGCCCGGTCATATGGACCGACGGCTTATACGGGGTGAAATCCTCATCGATGCCGTGGATGTAATCCCACATCGACAAAAAACATGACCGTGAGGTTCCAGACGGCATCTCCCCGAAGCAGGACAGCCGTATCCTTCCAGTGCCCGTGCTTCTCATAGGCATTGATATATTCGTCCGCCAGGTTGATGCCGCCGGTGAAGCCGGTGTGGCCGTCGATGACGCAGATCTTGCGGTGATCCCGGTTGTTGAGCCGGGAGGTCAGGACAGGGACAAATGGGTTGAATACGCAGCACTGGATCCCGAGGGGCCTCCAGCCGGCGGTCATAGCGATAGGGCAGAGTCATGATACAGCCCATATCGTCGTAAATCATCCGCACTTCCACGCCCTGTTTCACCTTTTCTTTCAGGATTTCCAGGATCGCGTCACATCACCCCCTCCTGGACGATGAAATACTCCAGGAAGATGTAGTGCCGTGCCTTGGCGAGCTCCTCTTTGAGACGCTCAAACTTTACCTCCCCTATAGGAAGATATTCCGTATAGGTATTTTTATATACCGGAGAATAGGCATATTTTTGAATATACTGTACCTGTACCGCCGCATCCTCATTCTGCAAGCGGATTTCATCGAGCAGCCCCTCCTGCGGCGGCAGCTCCTGCCGCATTTTGACCTCCACATGGCGCATTTTCGCCTTGGTCTGGCGGCTCAGCCTTTTGCCGCCGAGGATGATATAAAACAGCACACCGAAAACCGGCACGAGGAGAATCGGGATGATCCAGGCGATTTTGTACCCCGGGTTGCTGTCCCCATTGACGATTTTGAGCACCGCGGCCAGGCTAAGAGCGATGCAGATAGCGTAAAAATAAACAAAGTATTCGTTGAATTTCACGAGCATCAGCACCAGCAGGCCCGCCTGCAAAGCGAGTGCCAGAGCCACAAGCACCACCCGGTGAAACAGAAATTTGAGAATTTTTTTCATCGGAGCCCTCCTGCCGTCCGCGCTTGCCATATGGCCGGCACTGAAGAATATGCACACCTTCTTGATAAAAAATACACAATATCTGTATTATACCATTTTTCTGCCCAAAAGCAAAGAGAAAGTTCAAAACCAGCCCAGGCTCGACAACAGTCTCCCGCTTTTTTCGCCCGAAATAGGGGGAGCTACCCGTCCATCTGAACGGTTGGATTCGAGGGGGAAGTGTCCCGGCTGGAAGGATGCTTGCCCCTCGCCGTCGTCTCTATCGACGATTCCCCATTTGCGCGTCTTCCGCGATATCTCCACTGTATGCAAGGACGAAAAGGATGACCCCTTATCGGCCTGTGCGTCTCCGGCAAGAGGAAAACAGTAAAACGCCCCTGTCCGTCAGCACGGAACAGGGGCGCCTCTAACAGAATTCATTCCTCCGATGCGGGCGGCTCGGTCACATCGGTACCGGAAGGCCCGGTGGCCGGATCGGTCGGGTCGGCAGGCGCTGTAGTCGAGGTATGTGCACTGCCCTCCAATACCGCCCGGCCCGCCAGGATCTGCGGGTCCTCGTCATCGGTCAGCAGCGCCGCGTAGGGAGCGAGCTCCTCCGGCATTTCCACAGTTCTGCCCGGCTGTATGCCGGTATCCTGCCAGGAGGAACCGCTCTGGACGAGGGAAAGGGTGCCCACCGTGATCCGGATGGCCGATTTATCGGATTCGATCGGGACCAGCTCCTGAACCGTGTTTTTTCCCGCCGTAACGGTGCCGACGACCACGGTCTTGCCGAAGTCCTGCAGAACCCCGGCAAAAAGCTCCGCCTCACCGGCAGTCCGGCTGTTGACGAGGGTCGCGGAAGGCACCTGGATCTCGTCCGCGTCCTCCGCAGTAAAGGTCTCGACTCCCGTTTTGGTCGTATATTTCGCATAAGGACCCCGCGGCATGAGAAACGCAACGACCTCCTTGGCCGCTTCCAAGGATCCGCCTTCATTGTCCCGCAGGTCGAACAGAAGGGATGCGGCTCCCTGGTCGAGCAGGGACCGGTAAGCGGTTTTGAACTGTGCCGGCGTTTCACTGTCAAAATTCCGGATCCGGAGGATGCCGACCGTCCCGGCCATCCGGCCCTCGACGCTTACAGCCGTATAGGTGTTGGAGGAGAGCTCGACCGCGTAGTTGGTATCGCCCCGGGTGAGAGAAAGCATGATTTTACCGTTCACCCTCAGCTTGCTCTGGAGAGCATCGAATGTCTCGGCCGACACCGGTTCACCGTCCGCTGCCGTCACCACATCGCCCTTCTGTACCCCTGACAACGCGGCCGGCGATCCGCTGTCACAGAGCGCCACAACAACCGCGCCATCTTCATTCAGCACGAGTTCCATGCCGAAACCGGTCTGTTTCCCGGCGGCCCTGTTTTTGGCCGTCTGATATTCTGAGGCTGTCAGATAGGCGGCGTGAGGATCCCCAAACCCTCTATATAGCCCCTGAGCAGTGCGGCGCGGAGCTTCTCCTCGTCGATGGTGTAATGCTGCCGTGCCGTCTTGTCGATATCGTTGACATAATCGAACATGGTCACACGCTGCTGCAGATCCATCTGCATCGTGCCGAAATGCCGCCTCGCGATCACGACGGTGATGGAAACCGTCATGGCAATGGGAGAAAGATCAGCGCCAGGGTAACGCCCAGAGAAACCTTTTTGTTCATTGCCCGTCTGTCCCTTCTGTCGGAAGATTGGCCGTAAGGCCGCAAAACACGAGCTCATGGAGCCGCCGGACGGCTCCATGAGCTCCCTGGTAGTATACCTTATTTCGGCAGGGAAATGTATCCATTTCCAACCGGATCTACCCGGGTGCCGTTGACCCGCACCTCAAAGTGCAGGTGCGCTCCGAAGCTGTTGCCGGTATTGCCAATGTAGCCGATCACGGTCTGTCCACCCACGACTTTGTCCCCACATTGACGATAGGGCTGCCTTTTTCATGTGGGCATAGAGGGTGACGATCTGCCGGCCTTTGGAATCGCGGCCATGGTCGATCATGGTGTAATATCCATAGCTCATGCCCCACTCATCGGTTTTATTGGCCTTGATGACGGTGCCGTCGGCCGCCGCGACGATCTTCTCACCCAGGGAAGCACCGTTGGATATGTCGGTACCGCCGTGGAAATCCCCGCCCCAGCGGTATCCGAACGGGGAGGAAATCCTCTTGACGTTGGGGGCCGGCCAGAACATGCTGCCGCCGTATTTGCCGTCGGAAGGGGTGGTGTTGAGCAGATCCTGGATCATTTTCTCCAGTTTTGCCTCATCCGCCTTGATCCTCTTCTGCTCGGCCTGATAGGTGTTCAGGTCTTTCTGGAGCTTGTCCCTCTCTTGTTTGGCTACTTTGTACAGGGAATCCAGACTCTTTTTCTGCTTGTCCATGTCCGCCTTGAGAGCAAGCTGGCTTTCCCGGGCCTGCAACACGCTGTCTTTATCCTGCTGCACCTGTTCTTTCCGGCTGTTGATCTCCTTCTTCTCGGCCTCCAGCTCGTCCATGAGCGCCTGGTCGTGTTCGGAAATCTGCTTCATCACCTGGGATTTGAGGAGATAGTCGGCATATTCCTCGGTGTTCAGCAACATCTGCAGCGCCGACAGGTTTCCTGTCTGGGCAATCGAACGGACCCGCAGGCGCAGCTTCTCGAAGCGGTCCTGGATGGCCGCCTCGCGATCGGTGATCTCCTGCTCCATAGAGGTGATCTGCTGCTCCTTGTCCGCGATCTGCTGATCCAGATTCGCAATCTGGTGCTCATATTCGTCGATTTGCGCCTCGACATTCTCGATCTGTTCGTCGTACAGGGCGACGAGCTCTTTCTGCTTGTTCAGGTCGCCGCTGGTATTCTTGATATCCTTGTCCAGCTGTTTCTGACGCTCCTGCAACTCGGCGAGCTTTTTCTGCGAATCCGACAGCGAGTCCGCCTTAGCCGGCAGAATCCCCGCCGGCATCGCCGCCATCACCAAAACCGACAGCACCGCCAGTAGGCGGGTGCCGACACTCCATTTTCTCAGTCGGACGGATTGCATCGGACATACCTCCTTGCCACAGCTTTTCAGTCGGCGTTGTTCTCTTCCCTCAAATATTTCCCCATCGATATAGCGCTTCCCAGCACGCCGGTGAGAACGCCTCCGATCAGGAAACCCAGCAGCAGCACCAGCCACACCTCGGAGAAGGGGATCAGCTTGTAATGGTCACCGAAGGTGAACAGCCTGGCGAGTTGCGTATAGACGAAATAGAGGATCCCGTAGGATATGGCGCCGGATAGGAGGCCGAGCACCATCCCTTCCACCACAAAGGGGAAACGGATGAAGCCGCTCGTCGCCCCGACCGAGCGCATAATATAGATCTCCAGCCTGCGGTTGTAAACTGTCAGCTTGATCGTGTTGGCAATGATGAACAGGGATACGAGCAGCAAAAGGCCGATGATCCACCCGCCCACTGCCAGTACAACCTGACGCACCTTTGTCAGCAGCCCGGCGATCTCCGGCTCATATTCCACCGTGTCGATATGCTCCACCTGCTGAACCTGCATCACCGTCGCGTCGAATTTGGCAAGATCCGCAAAGGTGATGATAAAGGAATCCTGCAGAGGGTTCTCCGCCATCAGGTCCTCGTGCAACTCTTCGGGGAAACTGTCGAGATAGCGAGTCATGAGTTCTTCCTTGGAAACGAACTCGACACTGGCCACGTTGGTGATGCTTTCGAGTTTTCAGTCATCTGGGCGGTCTGTTCGTCGGTGGCGCCTTCTTCGGCGAATGCCACGATCACGTTCTGCCCGTACATCCACTCGAACGCGCGGTCAATATTCTCAAACACCATATATGCGCCGCCGGTCAGGATCAGGCAGGAGACCAAAACACCGATCGACGCAATGGCCATAAACCGGTTTTGCCACAGGTTGCGGAACCCGACCTGAACCAGATAACGGAAACTACTGAATCGCATGGCTGTCCTCCTCCCTGGGCCCGGAGCTGTCGGAGACGACACAGCCGTCCTGGATTTCAATGACACGCCGCCTAAACGATTTCACCAGGTCGTGCTCATGGGTGACGACCAGAACCGTTGTACCCCGGCGGTTGATTTCGGTGAGAAGCTCCATGATCTCATAAGACATTTCGGGATCGATGTTCCCCGTCGGCTCGTCCGCGATGATGAGGGAAGGATTGTTTACCAGCGCCCGCGCCAGTGCCACACGCTGCTGCTCGCCGCCCGACAGCTCGAGCGGGAAGCTTCGTGCCTTGTTCTGCAGCCCCACCAGCCCGAGTATGTACGGCACCCGCCGGCGCACGTCCCGTTTCGATGAACCGATCACCCGCATAGCAAATGCCACGTTGTCGAAAACCGTCATACTGTTAATCAGACGGAAATCCTGAAATACGATCCCCATGGTGCGGCGCAGATAGGGGATTTCCTTGCGCCGGAGCTTCGAAAGCTTGAAATCGTTGACGATCACCTCGCCGGCGTTCGCCACTTCCTCCCTCATAATCAGCTTGAGAAATGTGCTCTTTCCCGCGCCGGAAGCCCCGACAATAAACACAAATTCCCCTTTATCGATACGAATGTTGATATCTTTGAGCGCCTTTATTCCGGTATCATAGGTCTTATGGACCCCTCTGAATTCAATCAAGGGAACACCTCCCGATCGTCCGTATGCAAACTGGGCGCCGCCCACAACCGGAAGCGGCGGCAACCGTCCACCTTCATTATGTCACAGGGGTACTGGACGGCGCAATGCAAAATAATTGCCATATCTGGGCATAAAATCCCTCTTTTGTCGAGTTTTATCCCAAAACCCATTCCTTATCCTAATCCCGGGCCAAACGATTGTCAAGCTGTTAAGATGTAAGAAAAAACGGCAGCCATCGTTTGCCAGTCACGATTTCTCTGTTCTAAGAAGAAGCGCGGCCACTCCCGGCCGCAGCTCCGGCGATGCAGGATGGGCCGGCCGCCCCGCTTCAAAGCCCGGCTCCGGATCGGCGCGGCGGACTGTGAAAACACCATAAAACGGCAGCCGGCCACATCCGGCCGGCTGCCGTCCGTTCTTTTTAATACTTCACAGGGTTCGCCATCAGATACTTTTTTCACCATGAGAGCCACCTTAAACACGATAGCGTCGTCAAATTCGCGCAGGTCGAGTCCTGTCAACCGCTTGATTTTTTCCAGGCGGTAGACGAGGGTGTTGCGATGGACAAAGAGTTTCCGGGACGTTTCAGAGACATTCAGGTTGTTTTCAAAGAAGCGCTGGATGGTAAAGAGGGTTTCCTGATCGAGGGAGTCGATGGAGCCCTTCTTGAACACTTCGCGCAGGAACATCTCGCACAGCGTGGTGGGTAACTGATAGATAAGCCGGGCGATGCCCAGAGTTGTCGTAACTGACGATGTTCTTCTCGGTGTCGAACACCTTGCCGACCTCCAGGGCGACCTGCGCCTCCTTGAAGGAACGGGCCAAGTCCTTGATCCCTTCGACAACGGTGCCGATGCCAACCGTAGCCTGGGTATAGAACTCGCCGCCCAGGGTATCGACGATGGAACGGGCCAGCTTCTCCAAATCCTTGGATTCGATGCCCGAGCGGATTTCCTTAATCAGCGCGATATCGGTCTCGTTGATATTGATGACAAAATCCTTGTTCTTGTCGGGGAACAGGTTCTGCACGATGTCATAGGCCGAGATGTCCGTTCTGGCGGAAATCCGGATGAGGAGGACAACCCGGTTGACATCGTTGTTGAAGCGCAGCTCCCGCGGCTTTCAAATAGATATCGCCGGGCAGGATATTGTCCAAAATGACATTTTTGACAAAATTACCCCGGTCGTACTTTTCATCATAATATTGCTTGATGCTGGACAGGGACACCGCCAGCAGCGCCGCGAACGGCCGCCTGGTCATCCGTGCCCTCCACAAACAGGATGTGCTCGGCGCGGGGACGGGAACCGAACGGCTTATACGTATAGCCGCCCTTGACGAACAGGTCCTGCGCGGAAAAGGACTCGGCCGTCACAGCATCGGACACCTCGCCGATCCGCCCGAGATCGCTGCAGGCGATGACGGACAGCGTTTCATCAATGACACCAATGGTGCGGTCAATGGCCTCCCGCATTTGATGGACAACACCTTGAAAAAGCCTGTTTGACATATCTGACGTCCCCTTTTATCTTCATTCTCGTGGCATCTTGGACTTACCGCCCGTCAACCGGCCGGGTATTTTGGGATATAAATTCGGAACATAGACAACATTATACTTATTGTACACAATTATTCTGGCAATTTCAAGTAAATTTCCCCCATTAAAATGAAAAAAAACAGAAAAATCCGCTGTTTTCCGTTCGCAGACGCAGTCAAACGGGCGGGAAGGCGGGCACTGCGGTTTCCTTCTTCCCGATCTGCGCCGAAGCCGTGCAAAAATGCCGCCGCGCGCCATCGATGGTCCCTTCCTTGAATATTCGGAAAACCCCTAATGGGCCCTGGCGTTCCCATCCACCGAAAAAGCCGCCCGCCGGTTATACACCGGCGGGCAGCTTCCATCATTTTCGAAACCGGCCGGTTCTCCGCAATCAGTTGCAGATGGTCTGTTCGGTCTCTTTGTCGAAGAGATGGATCTTCGTGTTGTCGATGACGATATCGATGTTATCGCTCGGACGGGCGGTGGAGGTCGGCTCGACACGGGCGGTGAAGCTGAAGCCCTCCACGTTCAGATACAGGAAGGTCTCGGCGCCCATCAGCTCGGTGACTTCCACATCGGCCTTGATTTTGTTGTCCGCGAACATCTCGAGATAGCGGGGCTCGTCGTGGACATCCTCAGGACGGATACCCATCATGACCTCTTTGTCCTCATAGGCATCGAGGACGTTCTTCTCGTTCTTCTCGGCCGGCAGCTTGATCTGATACTTGACCCCGCGGGAGGTCTTGGTGTCTTCGGAACCGAACTCCACATAGAAGTCGTCGCCCTTTTTAATCAGCTTGGACTCGATGAAGTTCATCTGGGGACTGCCGATGAAGCCGGCGACAAACATGTTGCAGGGGGCTTGTCATACAGCTTGTGGGGTGTATCGACCTGCTGAATGAAGCCGTCCTTCATGACGACGATGCGGTCGCCCATGGTCATGGCTTCAGTCTGGTCGTGGGTAACATAAATAAACGTGGTGCCCAGTCTCTTATGCAGCTTGGCCATCTCGGTTCTCATCTGCGCGCGCAGCTTGGCGTCCAGGTTGGAAAGCGGTTCGTCGAGCAGGAAGACCTTCGGGTCACGCACGATGGCACGGCCCAGGGCGACACGCTGACGCTGACCGCCGGAGAGCGCCTTCGGCTTCCGGTCGAGCAGGTGGGCGATATCCAGGATGCGGGCCGCCTCTTCGACGCGGCGTTTGATCTCGTCCTTGGGGGTTTTCCGCAGTTTCAGGCCGAAAGCCATGTTCTCAAACACGGTCATGTGCGGGTACAGCGCATAGTTCTGGAACACCATCGCGATGTCGCTGTCCTTCGGCGCCACATCGTTGACCAAGCTTGTCGCCGATGTACAGCTCACCCTCGGAGATTTCTTCCAGGCCGGCGATCATACGCAGGGTGGTGGATTTACCGCAACCGGAAGGTCCGACGAGGATGATGAATTCCTTATCCTTGATTTCCAGATTGAAATCGGAAACCGCTGTGACTCCGCCGGGGTACTTTTTGTAAATGCTTTTCAGAGACAGACTCGCCATAAGAAAACCTCCCAATCATTTGCACAACGCGTTTGGATACGCTAGAGAATACTATTACTATACCAGATTTGCGGTATTTGTACCATTCCTGTAATCCACAAACTTTGCTTTCAGCCTTTATCTAAATTATCTAAGGGCATTTTTTCACAAAAATTGTATGGTTGTTCAGCAAACACCGCCTCCTTTTCTGTTTCGGTCAGTTCGCGGCATTCGCCCTCCTCCAGCCGCCTGTCCAGCACCAGCCCGCCGATCGATACCCGCTTGAGCCACAGCACCCGCAGCCCCAGGGCGGCAAACATCCGCTTGATCTGGTGATACCGGCCTTCGGTGATGACGACTTCCGTCAAGGGGTTCCCGCCCTCCTTCAGCACCCGCAGCCCTGCCGGACGGCAGAGGGTCCCGTCCTCCAGGCTTGTCCCCCGGCGGAACGCATCGATATGTTCCGGCAGCACGGCGCCGTCGACAAGGGCGTGGTAGCGCTTCGCGATCTGTTTCCGGGGAGAAAGCACACGGTGGGCGTAATCGCCGTCGTCGGTCAGCAGAACCAGCCCCACCGTGTCCTTGTCCAGACGCCCCGCGGGAAAAAGCCCCTTCCGCCGGAGAGGCTCGGGGACCAAATCCACCACTGTCCTGGCCTTCGGGTCCCGTGACACGCACAGGATCCCGGGCGGTTTGTTGAGCATAATATACTGATACTGCCGGTAACGCAACAGGCGGCCGGCGACCGTGATCTGCCGGCCGTCGGGATCCACCTTGGCAGACGGATCCCGGCAGACGGATCCGTCCACCGTCACCGCACCGGACCGGATGCAGCGCTGGGCGTCGCTGCGGCTCCAAGACCCCTGGGATGCCACCAACTTATCCAGACGCTGCACCATGTCCGTCACCTCTGTCCCGAGTATAGCATACTTTGTTTCAAATGACAAATCCTTTCCCTCTGGAAAATCCCACCGGCCGAATCAGGCACCTTCCGAGGAGGTTTGAATGGCGTTCATAGCGGTCAGTCCGTGCATGAATCCGTCCATCTTCGTCGAGCAGATATCGCCGCCGATGATTTTGTCGTTATAGACATACAAATGAGCCAACACACTCTCCTCCCCGGGATAATTGTCCACCCGGTAGCTCCAGCACTTCACGCGTTTGCCGTGATAGGGCTCGAGATCCATGCCCGCCTCCGCCTGGATCGTGTTGTAATTCTGGAATACCTCGTCGAACTCGTCCGGGATCAGCACTTCCTTCACCTCGGCCGTGGAGGGCGACGCCTCGTATCCCAGCGTTTTCAAAAAGCCGATCCGGGCTTCGTCGCTTGCCGCTTCCACCGGCGTATAGGGCTGCGTGCCGGTGGCGGCTGTCTGGCCCGACGGCCAGGCGATCGCCACCACCAGAATCGCGATCAGCATCACCACGCACACAATGATCGAGATCATCTGCTTTTTGGTGGTCTTTACGGAAAATACAAACACGGTATCGCACCCCTGCCTTCCTAGATTGCTACACTATATGCAGCAAAGGTGGCAAGTATGCGCTTCCGGCCGCGAGCGACGGAGCGGCAGACAATCCCCGGCGTTCGGGACAGAGGGCTGGTTTTCAGGACCAACGAACGAATATCCAGATAGGGACCCAGACCTCGGGAGGGCGGCCTGTTCACAAACCTATGATATTTTATGACCACCCAGACTCCGGGGGCCTCGGGCCCCTATTTGTATGGGATGGTTCAGGTGATAACGCTGCCGCCGGTTTTCATGGGGAGAAAACCGGCAAATGATCCTGTCTTTGCCTCCTTTCTCCGCACAGAGAAAGGAGGTGCCAAAGCACAGCATGTGCTTTATGGCATGAGCGAATAAAAGACTGGCAAGTGATGGCAAGGTTTGGCCTGCGGGCCACCCTTTCTTGACAACAAGAAGGCCGGGTCGAACGCCGTCGAAATCATACGTGGCCTGCTCCCGGCCCTCGCAAATGCTTCCGCATTTGCCCGAGGCTAATCGAGTAGGAACGGGGGAAAGAAGCGCCAGGGTGAGCCCCCTGGACCCCCAGGTATTTTGATTTTTAGGGCCATTGTGGGACACCGCAATGGCCGGTGACCGGCCCCAGTGCCCGCCTGTATAGAGAGCCTTCAGGGGCGAGGCCGGAGTTCTTTTTAGGAAAGTCGGCGGGTACGGAATCTTTTGAACCAACGTCCATACATAAAGGGGCTGCCGCCCCGGGAGTCTGGGCGGCTATAAAATCATAATTTTATATATAGTATAATAGTATAAAAACCGTAAAACGACAAAAATCGGTGGCGATTGAGGTTTCCGTGTGGTATATTGATGACCAGCGCCGCATAGGATGGTAACGGACAAGCTGGGGCCGGGGACGGTGAAACGGATGAGACGGAAAAGAATGAAGCGGCGGTCACGCCGGATAGGGCCTCGGCTGGCCGCTGCCGCAGTTGCGGGCCTGGCCGTTGTAGGGCTGGCAGCCATCCTTTCGCGCGGAAGCTGGTGGCCCGAGCTGCGCCGCGCCCTGACACGGGACCCGCTGCCGGCCCCATCGATCGGGACATTCCTCCGAGGCGGGGAAAAGGAGGAGGTCCGCCCCCAAACGGACGGAGAAAGGAGCGAGGCTGCCGCATCCGCTTTTTCCATCGCCTGGATCAGCGACACGCAGGTGTATGCGGAGAGTTATCCCGGCACCTTTACGGCGATGACCTCGTGGGTGGAGGAGCAGCGCAGCTCCCGAAACATACAGGCGCTCCTGCATACAGGCGACGTGGTCAATAACCGCAAAAGCGCCAAACAATGGGCAAATGCCGTGGCTGCGATGGACCGGCTTGCCTGCCGTTCCTCATCGCAGCCGGCAATCATGATGTCTGGACACCCGAGACGGATTACGTCTACTTTTCCCGCCATTTTGGCACCGCTAACGATCCGGACACCGTGACCTGGCAGGAAGGAAAAGGGCAATACCTGCCTGCTGGCGGCGGGCGGCATGGATATCCTGTTGTTGACACTGGGCTACGGGACCGGGGAGGAAGGAATCGCCTGGGCGGATGCCGTACTCTCCCGTTACCCCGGGGCATTACGCGGTACTCGGTTTCCACAGCTACATGCACGAGTCGGGGACTCTCAGCGGGATTGGAAAGACTCTGTACCAGGAGCTGGTTCAACCCCATGCGAACGTCAAGCTGGTGCTGTGTGGGCATCATCATGGCGTAGGGCGGCGGGACAGCCCGATCGACGACGACGCGGACGGTGTCCCCGACCGCACGGTGGTACAGCTGCTCGCGGACTACCAGGAGGATGAGGATGGGGCGGCGGGTTTTCTCCGCCTCCTCACCTTCGATCCGGCCGCAGGCGTGATCCGGGTGGGAGACCTATTCCCCGTGCTGGACACCGCCCGAAGTGAGGATACGGCCCGTTTCCAATTTACGCTCGAACGATAAAGGGAACCCCGGTCGGCGGACCGGGGTTCCCTGTTTTTGCCGGTTCCTATCGGCCATATACGGCCCAGCGGTTTCCGCCGCCGCGTTTGGCCTGGTACAGGGCCTTGTCCGCCTGTTCGAAAAGGGCGGCGTAATCCTTCCCGCCGGCCTCGGCGTAGGCGATGCCGATGCTGCATGTGACCGCGGCTCCCGCTTCCGAGACGTGCGCCTGACGCAGCCGGGAGAGCAGCCGGCCGGCCAGGTTTTCCGCCGCCCGTTCCCGGGCGTGCTTGACAAGGATCAGAAACTCGTCCCCGCCGATCCGTCCGGTGATGGTATCCTCATCCAGGTCGTTCTGCAGGATGGCGCCGATACCGTAAAGGACCTTATCCCCGAACAGATGTCCTTCGGAATCGTTGATTTCCTTGAAATGATCCATGTCCACGATCAGCATCGCAGAACGGGTATCCGGTTCCATGCAGAGAAAGCGCCGGCACAGCTCTTCACAGGACGCTTTGTTCAGCAGGCCGGTGGGACGGTCGAGGATACTAAGCTGCATCCAACGGGCACGGGAGCGGGAATCGCTGACCCGCAGCTTGACGACAACAACGGCGCAGAACAGGGCGATGATATAAGCAGGGATGACGGCCCATATATCGTATACCAGCGCAGCCGGGGCTTTGAGCAGCACCGCCAGCACGATGAAAACCGCGGTGTACAGCGTCAGGGAGAGAAAAAGCTGGCGGAAGGAAAAGAGGAAAACCACGGCCATGCCGACCAAAACCGGCGAAAAAAGATGGCGGGCCGGTCGGGATACGGGAAAACCGAGACGGCGATGACGAAGCCCATAATCAACAGGGACAGGAGGGTGCACATGGCCTGGACCCCGTCTGTATGCCGGCGGGCTGGTCCGGACGCTGAGAAGCCAGATGTCGAAGGCGAGCTGGGCGGCAACGAAAATCCCGTACAGGACGCGCAGCGGATGCTGTCAAACAGGAAAAGGGCGGTGACGGAGTAGGCCAGCAGAAGCAGGGTGTATACCAGGCAAACGCTTTTCAGGGTGCCTAAATTCTTGCGCCGGATCAAGTCCTGGTCCCGCCGCATCTGCTCGTCGCTTGCCCGAAGGAACTCCGGCACTCGGCGCGCGGCTCGCCACATATCCTCTCGCCTCCTTCCGTTTTTATAATTGTAGCATATCCGGTTTTGCCCTGTCTATGGCAAAAGAAACGAAAAAGAAACGGCAAGACCCGGGAACGGGCTTTGCCGCGGCAGAAGGATCAACGGGACCTGCCCCGAAACACGAAAATACGCTGCAGGAGCAGACTGGCCGTAAAGAGGACCGCCTCGGTAATCAATTTGGCGATCTGGGCCGGGATACCGCAAAACTCGTTGAGGAACATCAGCAGACAAGTGTTGACCAGCAGGATCAGCACCACAACGGCGTAATATTTGAGAGCGGAAGCCAGCAGGTTGCCTTTGTCTTTGAAGACCAGCTGGCGGTTGAGGGTGAAATTCAGGGTAGAGCTCAGCATTCGCGCGATCACGTTGCAGATGCGCACCGCGGAAATGCCGACGAGGGCGGAAAAATCCACACCGGACAATACTCTGTAAAACAGCCGGAACAGAAAATAGTCGACCAGAAAGCTCAGCACGGCCACACCCGTGTATTGAAAGAGGGCGGAATATACGCGGATGAACTGCCGCAGCGAACGGCCGTCCGTCTGACGGTCCGGCCGGGCCGTTTCCAGCGGCACCTCCAGAACCGGGACATGGTTTTGGAGGCAGCCCAGCAGTACCGACACATCGTATTCCGCTCCTCGCCCGGGCAGTCCAGCAGCTCCGGGATCCGTCTGAGGGAAAAAGCGCGCAGCCCGGAGCGGGGGTCCCGCAATTTGGCGCCGCTGGCAAACGCGAAAACGTAGCGGAACAGCGTATCGTTCAGGCGGCCGCGCAGTGGGCCCTTGTCCCGATATCGTCTGGCCCCGATGACGAGGGAATCAGGATGCACCCGCAAGGTGTCGCTCACCTCAAGGATATGGGAAACGTTGAAGGATCCGCCGGCATCCGCGACCACGACCCCGGCTCCTGCGGATAGGCGGAGACCGCGTAAGACAGCGCGGTCTTGACCGCCCGGCCGCGGCCCATATGAAGCGGATGCCGCAGGACGGTGCAGATCCGCCCGACAGCTTCAAAAACCGGGGCACGGTCGGAGGAGCTCCCGTCGTCGACCACCAGGATAGGATAAGCGGTCTTCTCCCGCAGCTCGTTTACAAGATCAACCAGACGGTCATCCGGCTGATAGGCAGGGATTACAACGATCATGTGGCGGCCTCCCCTAAATACTCCCTTATACGACATTATACACGATGGACGGCGTAAAACCTAGTGAAAAGATTCTGAATTTTTTGGAAGCCTGCAGAGATCCGCAAAATAGACAAAATCCCCTGTGTCCGCTTCGCTTTCGCCTTCCAACTCCACAAATTTTGCGGGGAGCGGGAATACACCTTGCAATTTTCGGGGTTTTGCAATACAATGAAAGCAAGATGTGTAAGGAGGTCGTCGACATGCGTCTGGCTTGTGGGAAGATGCTCGAAGCCGTCGCGTCGAGGGCACGGGTGCGGGGAAACGTGCAGGATGAGCGGGCTGTGGCGCGGGCGTGCCGCAGCCTGTTTTTTCCGTGCCGGACTGTGAAGAAAGGACGAATGCAATGACGGAGAATTCCAAAAGTGGCGGTCATCATGGGCAGTGACAGCGACCTTCCGGTCGTGGGGAAAGCCATCGACACCCTGAAAGCGCTCGGCATCCCGGTGGAGGCACATGTGATGAGCGCCCACCGGACCCCGGAAAAGGCGGCGGCATTCGCCGCGGGGGCGGCGGAGAACGGCTTCGGCGTCATTATCGCCGCCGCGGGCAAGGCCGCGCATCTCGCGGGGGTGCTCGCCGCCCACACCATCCTGCCGGTCATCGGCATCCCGGTGAAATCCTCTACCCTCGACGGACTGGATGCCCTGCTGTCGACGGTGCAGATGCCGTCGGGCATCCCGGTCGCCACCGTCGCGATCGACGGGGCGGAAAACGCCGCCCTCCTCGCCGCACAGATTCTCGCCCTCTCCGACGGGCGCTGCAGCAGAAACTGCTGGATAAAAGGCCGATATGGCCCGCGGTGTCGAGGAGAAGGACCGAAAGCTCGCCGAAACCCTCGGCGCATAAACGGATAGGTTTACAGCATCAAAAAAGATATGAATACAAAGGGAGTCGATGGACATGGAAAAACGGGAACAGCTTTACGAAGGAAAAGCCAAAAAAGTTTTCGCCACCGAGGATCCGGAGCTTTACATCGTGGATTATAAGGACGACGCGACTGCCTTCAACGGCGAAAGAAGGGCACCATCATCGGCAAGGGCGTCATCAACAACCGCGTGACCAACCATCTGATGAAGCTCATGGAAAAGGAAGGCATCCCCACCCACTACGTGGAAGAACTGTCCGACCGGGAGACGCTGGTCAAAAAGGTCACGATCGTCCCGCTCGAGGTCATCATCCGCAACATCGCCGCCGGTTCCTTCTCCAAAAGGTTTGGGGTGCCGGAGGGCACGGTGCTCAAGCGGCCATCCCTGGAGTACAGCTACAAGGACGACAGCCTGGGCGACCCGATGATTAACGATTCCCATATCCTGGCATTGGGCATCGCGACCAAGGACGACTTGGACACCATTTCGAAGTACGCCTTCAAGGTCAACGAGGTGCTCAAAAAGTACCTGCTGAACCGGGACATCCTTCTGGTGGATTACAAGCTGGAATTCGGCAAGCTGTCCGACGGGACCATCGTCCTCGCGGACGAAATCTCACCCGATACCTGCCGGTTCTGGGATGTCCACACCCATGAAAAGCTGGATAAAGACCGCTTCCGCCGGGATCTGGGCGGAGAAGAGGAAGCCTACAAGGAAATCCTCCGCCGGTTGCTGGGCGAATAACAGCCGGCTGACGACTATAGGCCAAATAAGACTTTTGGCCTATAGTCTTGGTTGTTCATTCCGTGTTTGACGATATAGAAGGGGGACCTGTATGGGCGGCGTTTTTGGCGTGGCATCCAGCGACAACTGCATTACCGATCTGTTTTTCGGGGTGGATTACCACTCCCATTTGGGCACGAGACGGGGCGGCCTGGCGGTATACAACGCCGAGACCGGCTTTGAACGGGCCATTCACAACATCGAGAATTCCCCGTTCCGCACCAAATTTGAGCGGGATGTGGACGAGATGGCGGGCCCGCTCGGCATCGGCTGCATCAGCGACACCGATCCGCAGCCGTTGATCGTGCGTTCCCATCTCGGCACCTATGCCATCACCACGGTGGGGCGGATCAACAATCTGGAGGAGCTGGTCGGGCACGCCTTTGAAAACGGCAGCTCCCATTTTCTGGAGATGAGCGGGGGCAAAGTCAACGCCACCGAGCTGACCGCCTGCCTGATCAACCAGAAGGATACCCTCGCCGATGGGATCCGGAACGCCCAGGAGCTCATCGATGGATCCATGACCATGCTGCTGCTGACAAAGGACGGCCTCGTCGCCGCGAGGGACCGGATGGGCCGGACCCCGCTGATCGTCGGCAAAAAAAGGGAGCCACCTGCGTCTCCCTTTGAGTCCTTCGCTTATCTCAACCTGGGATACCGGGACGAATACAGCCTGGGCCCCGGGAGATCGTCCGGATCACAGCGGACGGATACGAAACCCTCCTGCCTGCGCGCAAGCCGATGAAAATCTGCGCGTTCCTCTGGACCTATTTCGGGTATCCGACTTCTTCCTATGAAGGGGTGAACGTGGAGCAGATGCGGTACGACTGCGGCCGGATCCTCGCTCAGCAGGACAGGGATACCGACGCGGACTACGTCGCAGGTGTCCCCCGATTCAGGTACAGCCCACGCCATCGGCTACGCCAACGAGTCGGGGATCCCCTTTGCCCGTCCCTTTATCAAGTATACCCCCACCTGGCCCCGCAGCTTCATGCCCCAAAATCAGTCGGTGCGCAACCAGGTGGCTCATATGAAGCTGATCCCCGTGGACACCCTGATCCGGGATAAACGGCTCCTGTTCATCGACGATTCGGTCGTCCGGGGACCCAGATGCGGGAAACAGTCGATTTCCTGTACAACAGCGGCGCGAAAGAGGTGCATATCCGCCCCGCCTGCCCGCCCATCATGTTTGGCTGCAAATACCTCAATTTCTCCCGTTCCACCTCTGATATGGATCTGATTACCCACACGGTCATCCAGGATCTGGAGGGGGGAGGAAGGCTTCCGCCATCTGGAGGAGTATATCGACGCCCGATCCGAGCGGTATGGCCGGATGGTGGAGGGTATCTGCCGGCGGCTGCGGGTCACGTCGCTCCGGTATCAGACCCTCGAAGGGATGCTCGCATCCATCGGGATCGATCCCGAGCTGGTCTGCACCTACTGCTGGACCGGGAAAGAATGAGAAGGCAGGCCCCGGCAGCGGCCTCAAGACGGTGAAAGGAAGGAAACGGATATGGAGAGCGTGAGCAAAAGTTATGCCGCCGCGGGTGTGGATGTAACCGCCGGGTATAAAGCGGTGGAGTTGATGAAATCCCACGTGGCGCGCACAAAATCCCGGGTGTACTGTCCGGGATAGGCGGCTTCGGCGGCCTGTTTGAACCGGAGCTCGGAGGGATGGAGCGGCCGGTACTCGTCTCGGGCACGGACGGTGTCGGCACCAAGCTGAAGCTGGCCTTCCTGCTGGACAAGCACGACACAGTGGGGATCGACTGCGTAGCCATGTGCGCGAATGACGTGGCGTGTTCGGGCGCAAAGCCCTTGTTTTTCCTCGATTACATCGCCTGCGGGAAGAATGTGCCGGAAAAGATCGCCGCCATCGTGGCGGGGGTCGCGGAGGGCTGTGTGCAGGCGGGCTGCGCCCTGATCGGCGGCGAGACTGCGGAAATGCCCGGCTTTTATCCGGTGGATGAATACGATGTGGCCGGCTTTGCGTGGGCATGGCGGATTATCACAAAATCGTGGACAGCAGCCGGTACAGGCTGGCGACGCCCTGATCGGCGTGAAATCCAGCGGGGTGCATTCCAACGGCTTCTCCCTGGTCCGCAAGGTGTTCGACATCTCGGAGAAAACCGTCGGGGCCTATTGCGGTGAACTCGGCGCCACCCTGGGCGAGGCCCTTCTCACCCCGACGAAAATCTATGTTCGGCCTCTGCTCGCCCTGCTGGAGGCGGTACCGGTCCATGGGGTATCCCATATCACCGGCGGCGGATTCTATGAAAACATCCCGCGGATGCTGCCCGACGGACTCACGGCGGTTATCGAGAAGAAGGCGGTGCCGGTCCTGCCCATTTTCGACCTGATTCAGAAGACCGGGGCCATCCCGGAGCGGGATATGTTCAATACCTTCAATATGGGCGTCGGCCTGTGCATTGCCTTGCCCGCCGGCAAGGCGGACGAGGCGGTCCGCATCCTGAACGGGGCAGGGGAAGAGGCCGTGATCCTGGGCGAGGTGCAGACCGGGGCCGAAGGCGTCCGGCTGGTATAAAGGATCATGGAAAAGGAAGGCGGGATGAGTGTGCGGAACATCGCGGTATTGGTGTCGGGCGGCGGAACCAACCTCCAGGCTCTACTGGATGCCGAGGCGGCGGGGCTATCCGGAACGGCCGGATCGTCCGGGTCATTTCGTCCAAGCCAGGCGCGTTTGCCCTGGACCGGGCAAAAACGGCACGGCATCGAAACCGCCGTGGTGGAACGGAAGGCCTGCGAGTCCCCGGAAGAATTTGACGCGGCCATCCTGCGGGAGCTCGAGGGCTGCGGTGCCGATATTGTAGTACTCGCGGGCTTTCTTTCGATTCTCGGCCCCACGGTGATATCCCGCTACGAAAAACCGGATTTTGAACGTCCATCCGGCTTTGATCCTCCTTTGCGGAAAAGGGTATTATGGGCTGCGGGTACATGAAGAGGCGCTTCGGTACGGCGTCAAGCTGACCGGCGCGACGGTGCATTTTGTCAGTGAGGTGCCAGATGGCGGTGCGATTCTGCTGCAAAAGGCGGTAGATGTCCGGCCAGACGACACACCCGAATCCCTGCAGCGCCGGGTCATGGAAGAGGCCGAATGGCAGCTCCTGCCCCGTGCTGTCTCCCTCGTCTGTGAAGGACGGGTGCGGGTAGAGGGCCGGATCGCCCATATCCTGGACGGGGATGGGAACCGATAAAAACGTATGATTTTATAGCCACCCAAGCCCTCGGGGCCGCAGCCCCTTTTATGTATGGGCGTTGGTTCAGGTGTCGGCCAAAACCACCGGGGGGCCAGGGGGTGGAACCCCCTGGCACGTCTTTGCCCCGTTCCTACCCGATTAGCCTCGGGTAAATGCGGAAGCATTTGCGGGGGCCGGGGCAGACCACGTATGATTTTGACGGCGGTCAGCCCGGCCTTCTTCGCGTTAAGAAAGAAGGTGGCCCTCAGGCCAAACTTTTTTCCATATGTCCGCGCATAAAGAACGAATCTTGCCGAAAAAGGAGATTCATGCGCGGCCACCCACTTTTGCCCAGAGCCGCAAAGAATCGTTCGGTTCCCGAACAATGCAAGGTTCCCGGGGGCCTTGCCCCCGGTCCCCTAGAGAATCGGCCGATTTTCTTTCATATGAAAGTCGGCGGGTACGGAATCTTTTGAACCAACGCCATACAGAGAAGGGCCCGAGGCCCCCGGGAATCTGGGTGGCCATAATTTTATAGGAGGACATGCCATTATGCAGAATCGGACATTGACCGGGGAACTGGGCCGGACGAGCTATCCGGGCCGGGGCATCATCCTGGGCATGAGCGGGGACGGGCAAAAGGCCGTCATCGCTTATTTCATCATGGGACGGAGCGAAAACAGCCGCAACCGGATCTTCGTAGCCGACGGAGAAGGGCTGAAGACCAAAGCGTACGACGAGAGCCGGCTGGTGGACCCGTCCCTGATCATCTACGCGCCGGTGCGTACGGTAGGGAAAACCGTCACGGTCGTGACCAACGGCGACCAGACCGACACGGTGGCCGATTTCCTGCAAAAGGCCGCACCTTTGAAGAGGCGCTGCGCACCAGGAATTCGAGCCGGATGCCCCCAACTACACCCCCCGCATCTCCGGCATAATCGAGCTGGAGCAGGGAGGCTTCTCGTATACGCTATCCATCCTCAAGAGCGACCGGGGCAATCCGGACGCCTGCCTGCGTTTTTTCTACGAGTATGCACCGGTGGCCGGACAGGGTCATTTCATCCATACCTACGAGCAGGACGGCGACCCGCTGCCCTCTTTTGAAGGGGAGCCTGTGCCGGTGGAGATCGCGGGGGATATCGACGCCTTTACCGAAACGGTTTGGAACAGCCTGGATACGGATAATCGAGTCTCCCTTTTCACCCGGTTTATCGACCTGAAAACCGGCGGGACAAAGACCCGTATTGTCAACAAGCACGAGGGGCTGATGCCCTTTGTGTATACACCGGAAAGGATGACGTGTATGAACGAACTGCTGCTCAAATACGGCTGCAATCCCAATCAGAAGCCGTCCCGCATCTTTATGAAGGACGGCGGCGCTTTGCCTATCGAGGTTCTGAACGGCCGGCCGGGCTATATCAACTTCCTCGACGCGTTCAACAGCTGGCAACTGGTCCGGGAACTCGCGGCGGCGACCGGCCTGCCCGCCGCCGCGTCCTTCAAACACGTCAGCGCGGCGGGGCCGCGGTGGGGCCTGCCCATGGGCGACGAGTTGAAACGGGCCTGTTTTGTCGACGATCTGGAGCTCTCCCCTATCGCCTGCGCCTACGCCCGGGCAAGAGGGGCGGACCGGATGTCCTCCTATGGAGACTGGGTTGCCCTGTCTGAGCCCTGCGACAAGGAAACCGCGCTGCTGCTGGCCCGGGAGGTGTCGGACGGCATTATCGCCCCCGGCTACACCCCCGGAGGCGTTGGAAATCCTCAAAACCAAGCGCAAAGGCAGCTACAATGTGGTCAAAATCGATCCGGATTACCAGCCTGCTCCGGTGGAACAGAAGGATGTCTACGGCATCACCTTTGAGCAGGGCCGCAACGAAATGGCCATCGACGGCCGGATGCTGGAAACCCTTGTGACCCGTCACAAGGAGCTGCCGGAGACCGCCCGGCGGGACCTGATCTTATCCCTCATCACCCTGAAATACACCCAATCGAATTCCGTCTGCTACGCCAAGGACGGCCAGGCCATCGGGGTGGGCGCTGGTCAGCAGAGCCGCATCCATTGCACTCGCCTGGCTGGGAACAAGGCGGACGTCTGGCATCTCCGCCAGCATCCGAAGGTTCTGGCTCTGCCGTTCAGGGCGGATATCCGCCGCCCCGACCGGGACAACACCATCGACGTGTACGTCTCGGACGATGGCATGGATGTATTGGCCGACGGTATATGGGAACAATTCTTCACCGTCAGGCCGGACCCCCTGACAAGGGACGAGAAGCGTGCCTATCTCGACACCATCACCGGCGTCTCCCTAGGCTCCGACGCGTTCTTCCCCTTTGGAGACAACATCGAGCGGGCACACCGCAGCGGGGTACGGTATATCGCCCAGCCGGGCGGCTCCATCCGGGACGACAATGTGATCGAAACCTGCGACAAATACGGCATGGTCATGGCCTTTACCGGCCTTCGCCTGTTCCATCACTGATTTCCCGAACGATTCGGGGCTTTTTGCCCTCCCCATTTTACACCCATGTGGATATGAAACGTGATAAAGTGAGGTTTGGCCAATGGAAAAACGAGATATTCTGGTTGTCGGCGGCGGCGGACGGGAACACGCGATCATCCGCAAACTGAAGGAAAGCCCCCGCTGCGGGCGCTTGTTCTGCACCCCCCGGCAACGGCGGCATTTCGCGTGACGCGGCCTGTTTTGATGTGGCCCCACCGATGTGGACGGCGTAGTAGCCCTGGCTAGGGAATGCGGGGCGGACCTGGTCTTGGTGGCGCCGGACGACCCGCTGGTGGCCGGGATGGTAGACGCCTTGAGGAGGCAGGGATCCCCGCCTTCGGCCCCCGGGCGAATGCCGCGATCCTGGAAGGCAGCAAGGTATTTTCTAAAAACCTCATGAAAACCTACGGCATCCCCACCGCCCGGTATGAGGTATTCGAGGATCCGGCCGAGGCCCTGCGGTACATCCGCGAGCAGAACCGGTATCCGGCTGTGGTCAAGGCGGACGGCCTGGCGCTGGGCAAGGGCGTCCTGCTCTGCGCCGATTATGAGGAAGCGAAACGGGCGGTACACGACATCATGGAGGACCGGGTATTCGGCGCCTCCGGTTCCCGTGTGGTGGTGGAGGAATTCCTCACCGGTCCCGAGGTGTCGGTGCTGGCCTTCACCGACGGCAAAACGGTGCGGCCGATGGTGTCCTCCAAGGACCATAAGCGGGCCTTCGACGGGGACATGGGCCCCAACACCGGCGGCATGGGGACCATCAGCCCCAATCCTTTCTATACCGAGGAACAGGCCGCCTGGTGCATGGAGCATATCTTCCTGCCCACTGTCGCAGCCATGAACGCCGAGGGCCGGCCCTTCAAGGGCTGCCTGTATTTCGGCCTGATGCTCACCCCGACGGACCGAATGTCATCGAATACAACTGCCGGTTCGGGGATCCCGAGACACAGGTGGTGCTGCCCCGATTGAAAACCGATCTGATCGACATCCTCGAGGCGGTGCGGGAGGAACGGCTGGCTGAGCTGCCCATCGAATGGAGCGAGGATGCCTGCGCCTGCGTGGTGATGGCGTCGGGCGGGTACCCCGCCGCCCACAAAAAGGGACTTCTATCCGGGGCCTGGATAAACAGGGCCAGGTACCCGGCGCCGTTGTTTACCATGCCGGCACCAAATATGAGAACGGGTGTTTTTACACGAACGGTGGCCGGGTGCTGGGGGTCACGGCGGCGGCCCCTGACGCTGGACGAAGCGCTGAAAAAGGCCTATGAAGCGGTGGGCCATATCGACTTTGAGGGAGCCCACTACCGCCGAGACATCGGCAAAACCGAATGAAATAGGAAAAGAGGAGGCACGCCCCCGTTTTCCATACCGGAAGTCCGTAGGATGGCCAAACCTGTACCTGGACGGAAAAAGCAAAAAAGCGGCCGGGCCCAATTGGGCCCGGCCGCTTTTTACTGTGTTTAAACCTATAGGCCCCCACTCTACCAGGGAACAATTCCGGAGCGCAGCCCTGAATATGGGAAGACTAAGGAGATACGGCTGCCGCCGGTTTTTATGAAGAGAGAAAACCGGCAAATTCTCCCCGTATCTTTGCCTTGTATATGATGTCGGCCACGGGTTGTGTTATAAAGGAATAGGAGAAAAGAAGCGTCAGCGGCCATTTCCCCCTGAACCTCCGACTGATCGGGCGGCCAACAATCTATGTGTTTTGCAGGGTCGTCTGGCACCAGGTGAAGAGCAGGCGGAACGCCTCCCCGGCGTCCATGGTATCCCCCTGCCTTCAATGCGGCTGCCGTTTGGAGGACCTCCGCATCGATGCCGTCCAAATGGGCCAGCAACTCCCTCCTGGTTTTCCAATACACCCCGGTTTCGAGGTAGACGCGGTTCTGCAGGATATACAGAACGGGCATAGGCGTCCGCAGCCCGTCCGCGTCCCATCCATCCGCCGCGTGGACGGCCCGGTGGCAGAGGGCGTGGTACAGATTGCCCACGCTCAGCTTGACATGCTGACGGACATCCTCCTCGGTGTAAGACGGTACCAGATCGGCCAGCCGGCCGAGGATGTCGTCCGTTTGATGGCGAATCTGACCGATTTCACAGGTGTTCCAGTTGAAAAGCTCTCCCCGTCCGCAGAGGAAACCACCGGATTTTCCGCCTCCCCAGCTGGGCAAGCAGGCCCCTGGTACACCTCAGATCACCGGCCGTCAGCTCATCGAGCACCACCATCAGGTCGATGTCGCTGTTCTCATCCGCTTCCCCGGCTATAGCTCCCTGCAAGCCGACATAAAAGCAGGCGGTCTGCAAAGGTATCCCGCAGGAGGCATACGGCCCGGCTGATATACTCGTCTATTCGCACCATTCCGGATCACCTGGCTCCTCACATCCCAAATACGTCGTGTAAGGCTCATTACGGTAGAGGCCTGCGGATTTGCCCGCGCAATTTGGAAGATAAAGCGGCTGGCGGGGCAGGGTTTTGATGTCGAGCCACTCCCACCCGGTTTGATTCCGAGCACCATAGGGCCACATGCCCCAGGACGCCGTTATAGTCGCACAAAAAGACCAGATCCACCCGGTGGAAAGGCTCGCCGCGGAGGCCCTCCGCCACGAATACAGGGGTCCTTTGGGATCACGTCAGTCCGATCTCCCCTGCGACCTCCCGCCGGACGGCGTCCGGCAGGCAGTCCCCCCGGCTCCTGTCCCTCCGGGCAGAATACAGAACACATCCCCTCATCGTCCAGCATTTCCCCATCCCGGATGATCAGTGCCTTGGACGAATGGCGGATCCTCTGTCCATACGCATCCTCCCCCGTATAAAAAGTGCCGGTACGACCGCACCGGCACCCTTCATTCACGGAATCTTATTTATCCTCTTCTTCGTGGCAGCAATCACAGCCGCATTCCTCGTCCTCGCAATCGCAGTCGATGTCGAATTCGAGATGCTCGCCGCAGTTCGGGCATTCGATGCCGCCCTCCAACAGGGTTTCCTCGTCGACACAGAACTCCTCGTCACAATTGGGGCAGCAGATGTCGTAGAATTCGTCTTCACAGTCCTCACAGCCGCAGCCGTCGTCCTCATCACCGTAGACCTCGTCCTCCAGGGTGTCGAGATCCTCATCGATGGCATCTACCTGCTCGGTAAGCTCGGCCGTGTAATCCTCCAAGTCCTCCACGCTCACAGCCAGATCCGACAAGACATCCATCACCGCTTTGAGCAGCTTGCCTTCCTTGGAGTTTTCATCGATTGCGAAGCCCTCCATCAGGCCCTTGAGATATGCGACTTTTTCCGTGACAGTCATGTGCTGTCCCTCCTTACATGTCATCCGGCCCGAACGAACGGGCCGGCGGTTAAAAAAATCCGGAAACGGCCGCAGCCGTACCCCGGATAGGTTGCCTAAAACAACGGGGATTATGCGCGTTCCATATATTCGCCCGTGCGGGTATCCACCCGGATCATCTCCCTTCATCAATGAAGAGAGGCACTCGGACCTCCGCCCCCGTCTCGAGGGTGGCGGGCTTGGTGGCGTTGGTGGCGGTGTCGCCCTTGAAACCAGGGTCGGTTTTTGGTGACCTGGAGCTCGACAAAGTTCGGGGTTTCACACCGAACACCTTGCCTTTATATAGGAAGCCACCTTGCAGGGCATGTTCTCCTTGACAAACCGGAAGTTGTCGGAGAGGACGTCCCGCCCAATGGGGAGAAGCTCATACGTCTCTGATCCATGAAGTAATACAGATCGCCGTCGGGTAGGAGTATTCCATATCCTTGCGTTCGACAAACGCGGTGGGAATTTCTCATTGGGGTTGAACGTGCGCTCCACCACCGTCCCCGAGATGACATTGCGAATTTTTCGCGCACGAAAGCGGCGCCCTTGCCCGGCTTGACATGCTGGAATTCGATGATCTGATAGACGTTGCCGTCCATCTCAAAGGTAACGCCGTTGCGGAAATCACCTGCTGAAACCATTGTAATATTCCTCCATTATCCTAACAGTCCCTTATTCTACCCTACAATCGGGGAAATTCAAGTATAATTTATGAATTTGCGAAAAAGGGGGGCTGCAAAGCGATAAGCCTGCAACGCCCCCTTATAACCAACAAACCGCTTACTCCTCTTCCGCTTCCTTATACTGTTCAATAACCTTCTGCGCCACATTCATGGGCGCTTCCTCATACCGCTCGAACCGGAAACGGAAATAGCCGCGTCCCTGTGTCTGCGCGCGGAGCATGGTGGAATAGTCCCCATCTCGGCCATAGGGTACCTCCGCCTCGACGCAAGTCAGGCCGTCATCAGCCGGGTTCATACCGAGCACGCGGCCCCGGCGCTTATTGATATCTCCCATGATATCCCCTGTGCTGTCCCCCGGAACGTAGACGCTGAGCATCCCGATCGGTTCGAGCAGCACCGGCGAGGCCTGGGAATCCCCGCCTTATACGCCAGATTCGCGGCGGTTTTGAAGGCCATTTCGGAGGAATCGACCGGATGGTAGGAGCCGTCGACGAGGGTGGCTTTCACCCCGACCATCGGGAATCCGGCGAGCACCCCCTTTTTGGCACTTTCCCGCAGCCCCTTTTCCACTGCCGGGAAGTAGTTGCGCGGCACGGAGCCGCCGAACACCGTCTCCTCAAACACCAGGTCATCACTATCACAGGGCTCGAATTCCACCCAGACGTCACCGAACTGGCCGTGTCCGCCCGACTGCTTCTTATGCCGGCCCTGCACCTTGACCTTTTCCGTATGGTTTCACGATAGGGCACCTTAGGCACGGCCAGCGTGACCTCGACACCGAATTTGCTCTTCAGCTTGGATACGACCACATCGAGATGCTGCTCGCCCAGGCCGGAGAGGATGGATTCCCGTGTCTCGGCATTGGTCTCGTAGGTGATGGTCGGATCCTCTTCCATCAGGCGGTTGAGCCCGAAATTGATCTTTTCCTCGTCGCCCTTCTTCTTAGCGAAGACAGCCATGGAAAGGCAGGGCTCTTCAAATGAGACGCCGGGCAGCGTGACCGGATGGGCGGGATCGCACAGGGTATCGCCGGTGTTGGTCGCGTTGAGCTTGGCCACCGCGCCGATATCCCCGGCCCCGACCGAGGGACCTCCTCCTGCTTCTTGCCCCGGACGGCGAAGAGCTTGCCGAGCTTCTCGGTGGCACCGGTACGGGTGTTGAGCAGGGTCATATCGGGGAGCACTTTGCCGCTGACCACTTTGAAATACAAGAGCTTGCCTACAAAGGGATCCACCACGGTCTTGAAGACCACGGCCGAAAACCGGCGCGGTCTCGTTCGGCTCGATTTCGACCGGGTTGCCTGCCGCATCGGTGCCGGTCTCCCCCGCCACGGTTTTCGGCCCAGGGGGGCGAGCCAGATCAGGCCGTTCAGCATTGGTCGACGCCTTCGAGCTCCTGCGCCGAACCGCAGAACACCGGCGCGATTTCACCCCGGCGGATGCCGGTCGCCAAGCCCTTGATCCGTTCCTCGGGCGTGAAGTCCTCGCCGGAGAAATACTTTTCCATCAGCTCTTCATCGGTCTCCGCGACCGCCTCGTTGATCGCGGTGCGCAGGCCGTCCAGGCGATGCCCCATGTCGGGCAGCGGGCGTTCCACCGCCTTGCCGTTCTCATACGCATAGGCCTTATACTCGAGCAGATTGACATAGCACTGCACCCGCCGGTCCTCCACATAGGGCACCACCAGAGGGCAGACCATCGGTCCGAACCGGGTCTTGAGTTCCTCAAAAACCTTATAAAAATCGGCGTTTTCGTTGTCCAGTTTGTTGACGAAGAACAGCTTGGCAATGCCTTTTTTGGTTGCGGCGTCAAAGGCCTTTTCCGCCCCCCACGGTCACACCGCTTTTGCCGGACACCACAATAACGGTGCTGCCGGCCGCGCGGAAGCCTTCGCTTTTTCCGCCCGCAAAATCAAAGAGTCCGGGGGTGTCCAGCAGGTTCATCTTGGTGTCCTTCCATTCCACCGGCAGGAGCGCCAGGGAAACCGAGGCCTTTCGCCGGATTTCCTCCGGATCGAAGTCGCACACGGTATTGCCGTCCGCCACCCGGCCCAGCCGGTCGGAGGCACCCGACAGGTAATAAGCGGCCTCGGCCAGCGAGGTTTTGCCGGAGCCGGCATGGCCGGCCAGCGCCACGTTGCGGATGTTCTTCGCGGTGTACTGTTTCAATGTTTGGACTCCCTTTCCTATGAATTGCGTCTCCTTTCAACGAAAGGCGACGCAATATGAGCTAAATTATACAAAATACAAACCAAACAGCTTGTATGCTTTGATAATTATATCCTATCAGCAATGGGAATTCAATAAAAAAGTGTGAACGGAGAAAAAATCCTCCTCTGCACCAACGGCAGAGGAGGATTTTGGCAGTTATGTACAAACAATGTCCGGGAAAGTCAGGATTTGCGCAGGAGAACCGGCACCATCCAAGTCAGGACCGCCCAGCCCATCAAATACGCCAGGGAATACAGCGGCGGGAACGGCTGTCCTGAACGGAAGGCGAGATATATCCCCAACACGAGGCCCAGCACCCCGCCGACCACCTGCAGCACCACCGCGAGGACGGCGCCGGTGCGCAGCCGGCTGCAGCGGGCCAGGGAATCCGCCATCCCTTCCAGGCGCCCGTTGGACGCGAGCACCGCCTCAGACTCAGGTTCGCAGCCTTTGACCAGGTTGCTGTAGGAGCGGCCGGCCGTCGCACCGAGCACCTCGACGTAATACGGATCGAGCTCATATACCGAACAGATGAGCTCCTCGGTCACATTGGGATCGCAGGTGCGCACCAGCAGGGTAATGCCCCGCTTGGTCAGGCCGTGCAGGGCACGGGCCATCCCCTCGTCCCCACATAGCTGATGACGAACATCGCGGATAATTCGCCGCCGATGAGAGATACACCAGCTTGCGCCCATCCTTGGCATACCGGCCCTCATAATCACGGGACGGCACGTCCACGCCGTGGTTTTCCAGCAGGCGGCGGGACCCGACCAATACCCTCCGGCCGCTGACCCAGCCGGACAGGCCCATGTCCTGTTCGTACACCAGGGTGTCGACCTCTTGAAGGAGTTCCACTTTGTTTTCGATCACGCGGCGGAAAACACTCGACAGGGGTCCCCCCGCCCGGATGGTCACCGACGCCGCATCCAGGATCGCCTCGTCGATGCGGGCGCCCGAAAATGTCTTAATCCCATGCAGCAATACGCTTTCACTCGGGAAGACCTCCAGCGCGTCCACCGCCAGGGCATGCGGATTCCCAAACGCCTCCACCGCCTTCCAGCCCGAAAGCATCCCGCCCCAGCGCAGGCTTTTTTTCGCGGCCCGCAGCAAAGGGAGGTTCGCAGCCGTCACCGCTGCGGCCGGGGCGGAAAGGCACACCATACCGCAGAACAGGGTGACCGCATTCATCCAGGACGACATGCCGTTCATTACGGCATAGGCGGCGGCCGCAGCGATGGCGGCGGCCAGCATAAGGGGGACAAATACCCGCATCACCCGGTCACAGACGTCCGGCTCATAGGAATGTTCGAGGAAATGGGACAAAAACCGGAACGCCGGAAATAGGCCACTTCCGGTTCGCCCATCGCCACCGCCGGCCGGCCGACCTCCACCGCCACATGCGGATCTTCGATCAGGCGGGCCGCATATTTTTCACCCGGATGGGAGACAAATCGAAAATTCTCGCAAATGCGGGAAATCCGCATCTGTTTGCCCGCCGCTCCGAGCAGGATCCCCAGCCCCGCCACTCCGGCCATGAGAGGGACCGTCCCGGCCGCAAGGGCTTCGACATTGGCAAACTGCAGGGCGGTGTGGAGGAACGCGACGCATGATGCCAGGGAAACCGCACTGTCCGCATCAGCCTTGAGCCGGAACAGCCCTGCCAGCCCGCCGCCCACCATCCGGTGGTTGAGAACCAGCATCACGCCCAGGACAAACAGGTGGATCGACAAAAACCAGATCGGATCGATGGGGAGGGCGGGGGGTGATGAAGGTCATCACCGTCAGCCACAGCAGCAGGCCCTCGAGAATACCCGTCAGGGCCAGGACGATCCAGCCCGTCCTCCGGCGATAAGAGAGTTCGTTTTGCACCGCCTCGGTATCCGCATAGCTGGTATAGTCCTCCAGCTCGACTTCCTCATATTCCTCCGCCTCTTCGGCGGGATCGTTTTCCTCTTCCTCCCCGGCCAGCTTAAAACCACCCGACACGCTGAGCCTCTGCCGGGCAAAATGTTCCATTTTTTCCTGCCGCACCTTGGAGAGGCGGGCCTCCAGCTCCTCTTCGCTGTCCGGCTGCCCCTCTTCATCCACAAGCTCATCCAGACGCAGCTGTCCCTCTTCCAGAGGATCCTCGGACGGTTCGGGGACGGAGGGGGACCGGCGGCGCGGCCGGCATCACCCGTGTACGGGCGGCATCTTCGGCCGGAAGAGGCCGGGGACGCGTGGTTTTCGGCATGGGCGGCACCGGATGCACCACCGGTCCCACCACCACCTTGGGCGGCTCCTTGACCGATGCCGGAGGGAGCTCTTCCTTTTCAGACGCAGGCAGGACGGTTTTTTTCACCGGCGGGACATAGACGCGCACGTCATCTTCATCCTCCGCGGCCAGGGCGGGACGGGACGGCGCGGGCGCGTATCCCGGCTCTTCCATGTCCGGTTCTTCGTACCCTTTTTACGCCCGAATATGCCCCGGCGGGGCTTGTCCGATTCCTCCTTTCCCTGCGCCTCCTCCTGTTCCAGAAGAAGACGGGGCCGGGAGGAGCGGGCCGGAGGAGGCGTCTGCACAGGGGCCGCCGGTTTTTCCGGCATGGCCGGAATCGGTGCAGGAGAGGCGGCCGGAGCCGTGGAAGCTTTTTGCCGCCGCGCTGGTTTTCATCCGGCGGGCTTCTTCCAGAATTTCCTCGATATCGTATGCCGGTTTTTGTCCATTCCTGTCCATACAAACCCCCCACGCTCTCATCAAGATCAGCGGGCCATCAGATTCCGGCGCTGCCGCAGCCCCTCATACAGCAGGATGCCGCACGCGACCGAAGCATTCAGTGACCCGATCCGCCCGGACATCGGCAGCGAAACCAAGTGGTCGCAGGTATCCTTTACCAGACGGCTGATCCCCTTTCCTTCCGAGCCCACCACCAGCGCCGCGGCACCGCGCAAATCCGCCGTGCACCAGGTCTCGCCGTCCATATCGAGGCCGTATACCCATACGCCCCGTTTCTGTATATCCCGTATCGTCTGAGTGATGTTGGCCACCCGTGCCACCGGCACGTACTCCACCGCTCCAGCCGACGCTTTGTACACCGCGGAGGTCAGCCCCGCGCCATGCCGCTTGGGCACGATCACGCCATGTACGCCGGCCGCCTCCGCAGAGCGGGAGGATGGCGCCGAGGTTATGCGGGTCCTCGATCCCGTCACAGATCACAAAAAACGGCGGTTCCCCGGACCGTTCCGCCTCCGCGAACAGGTCTTCCAGCTCCGCGTACTCCTTGCAGGCGGCGACGGCGGCGATTCCCTGATGATGCGGCCCGCACAGCTGGTCGAGCTTGCGGGAATCCACCTCCTTGACCGGGATGCCGCGTTCGCGGCAGGCGGCGAGGAGAGGCCGGATGCTGCCGCTCCGCTCCCCCTTGGCGACCAAAACGTGATCCAGGCTGCGCCCGGATTTGAGCGCTTCATGGACGGCGTTGCGGCCCGTCACCATATCCCGGTCCGCCTGAAGCTCCCGCTTTTCCTGGCGAGGCCGGGGATCTTCCGGTCGATTCATAATATCCAACCCCAATATTCAGATGAATTTGTCGCGCGGACCGGACGGATTGGCCGGCATTTCTGCCCAAACGCCGGAACAAGCTGCTGCTAGTATAGCATATCCCCGGCAAAAACAAACCGTTTTTCACACACAAAATCCGGCCCGTCCCCAGTCGGACGGGCCGGACTCGATTCTAATCCTCGCGGCGGGAAACGGGAGCGGCATCCGGGACGCTTAGGGGCGCCGAGGCCGCACGGCTCCGCTGTTGGCGGGCATGCTGCTGAAATAGTCCACCACGCCGTCCGTCACCGCCTGCATCAGCTTATCCCGATATTCGGGCTTTATCAGGCATTCCATATCCGTTTTGTTCGTCTGGAATCCGCATTCAATCAGAACAGACGGCATATCATGGACCATACGGTTGATGTACAGGGTATTCCACCTCACCGGCTCGGCCCGGGGAGTGCCCGCCGCCGTGGTCCCCACGCCATACTGGGTCTCCGCCGCATGGACCCTGTCGTACAGTTTCTGACCGGCCTCATATCCATACTCGCTGTAAAAATGGATGGAGGCCCCGGTGGCCTTGCTGTTATTGGCGGCGTCCATGTGGATGCTGATGAGGAGATGGTATCCCCGGTTATGGGTCAGGGCCGGACGGTCTTTGAGATCCAAAACCACATCCGCCGTCCGGGTCATCTCCACCCTGGCACCCAGGGCCGTGAGATTCTCCCGGAGCTTGTTGGCATAGTCCAGGTTGAGCTTGGCCTCGGACGGCTTCTCATAGGGGCCGCCGTGACCCGGATCCAGCAGGATATATACCCCTTCCAGCGGCTTGGATGAGGAATTCGAGGCAATATCGGCAGGGTTGAGGAAGGACAGATGCAGATTGCCGTCATTATCCCAAACCTCCGAAAAACCGTAAAAACGCCCCCTTGTGCCGCAGATGCAGGCGCAGGGTCCAGGCGGTGTCCCTTCCTGGATCCATTCCGCCGAACGGATGAGAGGACTGTCCGAAAAATCGGGCGCGGCGCCCACAGACGACACGTAATAGAAGGTGACATCCACATAGTCCGCCGCCAGCCCGGTGTTCCGGATAGAATAATTGGGACGGCTGGTCAGCGAATCGTTGCTGTATTTCTGGGGCGCCAGCTTGACGTTGAAGGGGATCCGCCACTGAGGGCTGACGGTCAGCATGGTGTGGCTCTTGCTGACTTTCACTGCCGGAGTGCCCAGGACATTGGCGTTAAATCCTCGCTGCCGAACAGCTGCGCATCCTTCTGATACACCCGCCGCCCCGAGGCGAAAAGATAGTAGGAATAGCCGGTATTGCCGGTATCGTATACCGTCTTGACATAGCAGTCGGTGGTCCCTTTGGGAAGCTGCGAATTGTAGGGACGGGAATAATCGTCGGTAGTGGTACCGAGGAAGGTCTCCGCATATTCGGCCGTAATGACTGCCACCTTCCCGGAGGTCACCTGTCCCCCTGGCCCAGGGTCGGCGACAAGGTCTGCAGACCGTCAAGGGTCCCGGGCAGGTCGACTTCGGGACGTTCCACCTCGGGCAGGGCGTTGACCGTGATGGATCCGCCGGTCTTGCTTTCGGTCAGGCCGTTATAAGAGGCGGTGACCGTCACGGCGCCGAGATTCTGCGTCCTTCCAGGTATCCCGGCCGGCAGCTCGAATTCACCCGAATAATTCATAAATTCGGATTCCTCACTGCCGGAATCCTCTTCCTTGACAGGCGCCTCCACCATCTTGACCTTAGTGCCGCCCACAGTGGCCGACACCGATGCCCCTTGCGCGCCACTGCATTGATGATGATGATACCGCCCCCGTCGAACGCCATGTCCGAAGTCGGGGTCATGCCTGGAGCACGACCACCTTATAGGTGACCTTATAGGTGACGGTCTTTCCCTTGTGGGACAGCGTGAAGGTGTTGACGCCAGGGTTCAGGGTATAATCCTGAGAGAAAAAACCGTGTTCCGACAGCTCGATCGTCTCCCCGTTGATCGTCAGCGGGAAATTCGGGTCGGCGCTGCCCTGGAAGGATACCCCCGACTCGTTGGTGGTATACGTCGTTTTAGACGGCGCCGTAACCTTGAGGGTGTCGGAGATATACTCGGAGAGGATCGTCCCTTTATATGCTTTGATTAACGCCGTCGTGCTGCCGGAGGGGTCGGCGCGCAGGGCCGCCACCGAATCGTAGGCACTCCCTTCCATGCCGCGGATCCCCGGCAGGCCAGGAGCTGCTCGGAAAGCTGGGGGGAATTCCATCCGGTTTCGCTTCCCCCCGACTTTGGAGGCGGCGTGGGGAGATATACAGGGGTCCCCGTTCTCTCACAGACAGCCGACCACCAGTTCAGCACCGCGCCGAAGCTCGCCGAGCGGTGCACGGTGGACGTAAAATTCTTCACCATGACGAAATTGAACAGCCCCCCTCCTCCACCCAGGCGAGGGTGTCGGCATGGCCGTCGGTCATCTCTTCATAATAGCTGGCGGTATCCGACCCTTTTTCGTCGACCGATTTGTGGGCCCAGATTCCGCGGGAGAGCAAGCCGATGTAAAAATTGCGGTCCGCCTCCCGGATGGCGGCAACGGCGCGCCTCACCACCCCTGTAACCGCGTCGGCTGTAAAAGCGTTGATGTTGTCAAAGGCCGTCTGGGCGGCGAACGCCTCAGCGTTCCCGGTCGTGCCACCCGCCATGCTGACGTTGCCCAGCAGATACCCGTCGAAGCCGTAAAGCGGTGCCGCCTCCTGACCATCGACACCATTTTGTCCGCATCCGCCGCGAGAGTCGGATCCCAATAGGTTTTGTCCGACATATGGAAATCGAACACCCCGCACATACAGGCTGTTCTCCTTTGCCTTTGGTCAGGATATAGCGGAGCGGATCGAACACGCCGCCGTCCTCATCCGGAAGGGAAGCGGTTTCCAGCACTTGTGAGGAATAGAGGGCCCGGTTTTCGACAGCGGGACGAACACGGTGTTGAAATCCCATTCCAGCATCGAAGCCAGGGCCGCGTCGATCTGTCCCTTGACGGTTCCAGCCGTATCCTTGTCCGAGGTCCAGTAATCGGTCCCGGCTGTCAGAAACGCCCCCGCATCTCGACGGGATATGCGTACACGGGCTCCGGCTCCGGTTCAGGTTCCGGAGGCGCGGGCTCCTCGCTCAGCGGCGAAGAGGGGGTCCGGCGGCGCGGAAACATCCGACGCGGCCGGAGGGCCGAACCCCCCGCCAGCGTCTCGAGCAGCCCATTGTGCAGGAGCAGGACGGCCAGCACAATGATCAGCACGGCGCCGGCCGAAATGGCCGAGCCGATGAGGAGTTTTTTGGGGACAGGCGCGCGCCGCGCATGTTTTGCCATACCGGATACCAAACCTTTCCGCCCGAACGGGCCGTTTCCATTTCCTGTTACCGGAGAAGGGGGAGCAGATTTTCCGCTTCTTCCCTGGCGGATTCAAAATACGTATAGCTATAGAAAATCATACCCGGGACCTTTTTCGCCCGCAGGTATTCCACCGATCGTTTCATGATATCGTTATGGGTCGCCCACTCATTTCGTCCCGAACCGGCCCATGTATCGTCGGCAATCCCGCCCTTGTAGATCGCCAGCCCCACGTACAGCTGCACTCCGGACGCACGGGGCAGGGCAAACCATTGATCCACCATCTTATCAAACGGAGAACTCCCGTGGAGAAAGCCGAAGTAGATCTGCGGGCACATATAATCGACATAGCCCGGCTGGGCAAGCCATTTGTGCGTATCCGCGTACATCTGGGAATAGGTTTTATTATAATCATGGGAGGGAGAAACCCCGAACACGATATTCTTGGCATGCGCCACCTGGTAACTGCCGGAGATAAGCGCATCCACGGCGGCGCGCCGCCAGTCGGCCACGCTCAGCTTCCTTCCGGATGCCGCATAGTCCGCCTCTTCAAAGCTTTCAACCGATGAGGACATCAGCCCGGTCGGATAAAAGTAATCGTCATACTGGATCCCATCGATCGCGTAGTTCAGGGTCAGCCCCGCAGTCCGTCGAGGATCAGCTTCTGCGCGCCGGCAGAGGTGGGGACGTAATAATATTTGTCTCCCTTCTGGAAATAGTCCACCCCGGAGACACGATAGGACAGATTGGAACCGATCCGGTACGGGTTGACCCAGGCGTGGGAGCTGCAGCCCCCGGCTGTGGGCGGAGGCGACGGCATAGGCCAGAGGGTCAAAGCCGTTGCCTATGAGATTGGCCACTGAGGCGGCCTGGCTTGAACAGGGACGATTTATAATAGGCGTCGCTGTTGGCGCGCACATGGAAAAAAGACCGTGTTGAGCCCATATGACACGCAGTTGTCCATAATCTGGTCAATCGCGAGCTTGGCGGCCGATTCCGTCTTGTTTTTGAATATCGTATTCAGCTCTATGTAAGACACCCATACACCCTTCATCTCGGAGGGGGCAGGCGGGGACGGCGGATTGGTCGGCGCAGCCGTGGTCGCCGTACTCCCACTGCCGGAAGCGGCCGGCGTGGTGACGGCCGTCGACGGCCGTGTTCCCGACGATGCGGACGGCCCCTGTGAGGCATCCGACGAGGATCCGTCCGTGACGGCAGAACCGGTGGTGTCCTCCCCCGTCGTGTCGGCCTGCGTATCCGACGCATCCGTCGTATAGCTCGTCCCGATGGTACCGAGAGTCTGCACCGTTTCCCCGCCGCTGCTCTCGGGAAGGGTATAGGGGCGGAAACAGCCCGTTTGGAAACAAAGAGCCGCGGCCAAAAGGAGCGGCCCGACTAGTTTGAGACGTCTCATCCTCTTCCTCCCATGTCCCATGAAAACAAGATTGCCTATTTTATATTCTACTGCCTGTGACCATTCCGGTCAACCGGTTCCGACAAATTCTTTGCTTTTTCCATACTTTAACAGCCGTCAGTATGGCCGGCTGCCCTATCCCCGGAGCCGCGGCTCCTGCCGGATAACCGTCGGTTCTGTGTGACGCGGTTCGGGCCGCTTCGCCCGGCGGCTCCCTAAGCCGGACAACCTATGGCCGATTTCCCGCTTGACAGCAAACCTTCCGCGTCCTATGATACCATATGACCTGAACGAACACGATAGAACGCGGGGAGGGATATGGTATGCCTGCCGTCATACAGCCTATCGGCCTACCGCTCTGGATTCCGGCCGCTTATCTGGCGCTCATCAGCCTTGTCTCGGTCTGTGCCACCGTCTGGGATAAATGCGCCGCCCGCCGCCACCGCCGCCGGATTCCGGAGGCGAACCTCTTGCTATTGGGGCTGCTGGGCGGGAGCTTGTGCATGTTCATCACCATGAAAGCGATCCGCCATAAGACCTTGCACAAAAAATTTATGATCGGGCTTCCCCGATCCTGGCACTACAGCTGTTTTTAATCGCCGCCCTCTGGTTCCTTCCCGCCTTCCGCCATGCATAACAAAAGCCGTCTGCCCCTGGCAGACGGCTTTTGACCCCTTCCTATTCTTTGTCCTCAAGAAGGGTGCTGATCGCCTCATGAAACGAGTTGATATCCTTGAACTGCCGGTAAACGGAAGCGAACCGCACATACGCGACTTCATCGATGGCCTTGAGCTTCTCCATCGCATACTCCCCCGATAACCGTGGCCGATACTTCCCTTTCGAGGGAGTTCTGGAGCTGCATCTCGATATCGTCCACTGCCTTTCCAGCGTTTCGATGGAGACCGGCCGTTTCTCACAGGCCCGCAGCATACCATTGAATAGCTTGTTCCGGTCGAATAATTCCCGCGACCGGTCTTTTTACCACAATAATGGGAAGATTCTCCACCGCTTCATAGGTGGTAAATCGGTTGGCACAACTCAGGCATTCTCTGCGGCGGCGGATTCGGGAATCCTCATCCGTCGGCCGGGAATCGATGACCTTACTCTCCGCGTAGCCGCAATAAGGACATTTCATGGCAATCACCTCTGGCAAAAATCCACACACATATTGATAGACGGTATATCCTTGTATGTCCTTGGATGATTATACCATATTTGTTTTTCTAATAGCAACCTTATTTTTATAAAAAGGAGGGCCGTATACCTCTCCTAAATAATCGTCTACCAGAAACGGTATCTCTTCCGGGTCCACCGTTTTCTGTTTCAGCCTCTCGCCAAAGCCGACCACCACGTCACGGTTGCGGTCAAGGTCGAAATTTCCACCACTGGCTGACCACGGACAAGTAATTTCAAACCGTAGGTTTCCATTTCCGACACGCCTTCCGTTCGGCATGTACTTGTCGCTATTTCGTAGTCGTCAACATTTGCGAACACTCTCTCATTCCTCTTCTTCCCCCATAGAATTTGTGTGCGATTTTCACCGCATCTTAAAATAGCATTTCGGGTAACACTTGTCAATGTTAATCCTATGAAGAACCTATATTCGCTCAAAAATACTAAAATATTTTAAAATAATTAAGGATAATTTCCCAATCATTAGGCACTGACTTATGAAAAAATGAGATTATTTTTCACATTATCTGAAAAATCTGCTCTTCCAGGAAAAGGCGGCTATCTACAAGATCCTGCGCTTTTTCGAAATTGCCGCGGTAAAGCTCCACCACCATTGTGCCGTGGAACCGCTGTTCACGCAAGCGGGATATCAGCCGCTGGAAATCGGTTTCTCCCCGTCCGGGCGGCAGGCAGTCCCGTTCGGCATCATGGTCACTGACGTGTACATGCGCGATGTGTTCCCCCATCGCCTCTATCACATCGTCGAGCGTATGGCCGCATCGCACCGCCTGCTTGAGGTCGAGGACGAAATGGGCTTTTTTTCGCCGAGCCTGTCCCGCATGGCCCGCAGATAGGCATTATCCGACGACCGGAACCGCACCACATTTTCCTGCGCGAGCCGGACTCCGTACCGCACCCCGCAATCATATAACTCTTCAAAACGGAAATGGACTCTTCCATGGGAAGCACACTGTCCTGCCGGTCTCCGTGCATCACCACAATAGAGGCGCCCAGTTCCGCCGCGGCCTCGAAAAAACGGGTATACAACGCCTTGCCATCCTCAAATCGCCTGGCATAGGCGGAATAGAGCAAAAACGGCTCGTATCCAGAGGAATAGGGGTGCAGGGACACAATCCGTGCCCCGGCTGCATCGGCCTTTGCCGGAGCATATGGGTAAAACGCGGCGACAGCTCCGACTCTGTGTTGACGAACACTTCCAAAGTGCGAAATCCGCACGACAATACATGATCCAATGCCTTCTCCGTCAGTTCCGGATAGAAATTGGCTGTAGACGCTCCGATTCTGATCATACGCAACCCTTTCCATGGCAAATCTTGTCCATTGAGACAGAGGAGGTGCCATGTTACAATTGGAGTAGAATGAGCCATCCATAAAGGGGCTCCCATTCAGTATAGCATGACCAATCCATCCTGAAAAGAGCAAGGGGCTGGTAATCTTGAAAATGGCAAAGGCTTGTATGGCCTTCATATACGGGAACAGGTCTCGTCCTTCCATCAATTTTCCCGGTACATACTTCAGGGGCCTTGCAGTTCACCGCCGTCTTGTATCTGGCCGCAGGGGTAACCTATCGGATCGCCCTCTATGTTCCCAACCCCTTACAGGCCCTGGCGTATTCGGACGGCTTCCTTTCGATTGCGCCGGTGGTTTTGGCAAGCGGCGTCATCGCGGCTCTGATCAGCGATCTGGTGCTTCGCAAAAACAACGCCGATAAAAAGGAAAAGTGACTGCATCCTGATCCGCTTATCTCCCCATTCTCAGGGCGTATTCCTATACACCGAGGGTTTTCAGCCATGGACGCTGCGGATTTGTTGCCCTGCATGGAGACAGAGCGGCATGAAACATAGACCCATCGTAAGGGACGGACGGCTTTTGTTGCCGCCCGTGAGCTTGTCGACAAAGTCGACAAGCTGCTGGACGGGGACGCCGGATCACGGCGGTTCGCTTTCGCTCACCTTGTTCCCTCTGCCCCGCCAGGTCGTGTCACCCCTACTCTTGACAAAGGGCGGAAACACTCCGTGTTTCCGCCCTTTGTCGCTTATAGGAGTGTTTTCGAGGCGCGTGTCCTCGAAAACACGGATCCTAAACTCACCGCAGCCGTTTGGGCCATCGTATGCGCTTCTTCTACTTTTTCGATAGTCCGACGGAGCGGCCTTTGTGCCGCCCCCGTTTTTCAGTGTTGACAGAAAAAGACAGATAAAAGCACGAAAGACAGCAAATATTATAGGCTCTAGAACAAAAACACCCTAGATAAAACCGTATGTTTTTTGTATACTATTTGTAATGATAATGGAAGGTTAGGAGATGACGGCGTGAGAAAAGAGCTTCCCATCATGATGAATCCCATGGTGGAGTCGGAATGCTCGGTTTTTGAAAAACTGGCGATTATTCAGACGAGCCCGCACGGTGAGGCGTGGCTGGCATCTCATCTGCGGCTGTTTTACGATTCGAATTACGGGGATTGCCGCTTTGGAGAGTGGAACGCCCTCTATCCGCCGGAATATTATGAGGATATTCTGCAGATCGAGGAAGTCCCGGTTTTACAGGATCCGCCGGATAGGATTGTCGACATTATCAAACACTGCATCGACGACGGCTTTATGCCTTGGTCGAGCTCAACTGGTCAAGGGATGCCGCTGAGCCCGCCTACCATGAAGCCTTTTTTACGGGTACGACCACCGCAGCGCGGGTGGCGTGCAGGGCGTCGTCCACACGGGCCTTCTTTTCCTTCATTTCCGTTTCCGTAGCGGCACCCACATGGATGACGGCCACGCCGCCGGCCAGCTTGGCCAGGCGTTCCTGGAGTTTTTCACGGTCGTAGTCGGACGTGGTGTCCTTGATCTGGTGGCGGATCTGGGAGATGCGGCCTTCAATGTCCGCAGACTTGCCGGCGCCTTCCACGATGACGGTTTCATCCTTGGAGACGACCACGCGCTTGGCCTGGCCGAGGTCTTCAATGCCCACGTTTTCCAGCTTGATGCCCAGGTCTTCCGTGATGCACTTGCCGCCGGTCAGGATGGCAATGTCTTCCATCATGGCCTTGCGGCGGTCGCCGAAGCCGGGAGCCTTAACCGCGCAGATGTTCAGCACGCCGCGCAGGCGGTTGACCACCAGGGTAGCGAGAGCTTCGCCTTCAATGTCTTCCGCGATGACCAGGAAGGGACGGCCGCTCTTGGCCACTTTTTCAAGCAGCGGAAGGAAGTCCTTCAGGTTGTTGATCTTCTTTTCGTGGATGAGGATGTAGGGGTTTTCCAGCACCGCTTCCATCGTTTCCGCGTTGGTCACGAAGTAGGGGGACAGGTAGCCTTTGTCGAACTGCATGCCTTCCACCACGTCCAGCGTGGTTTCAATGCCCTTGGCTTCTTCCACGGTAATGGTGCCGTCCTTGCCCACCTTGTCCATGGCTTCCGCGATGATGTGGCCGATTTCGGCGTCCCAGTTGGCGGAAACGGTGGCAACCTGGGCCACTTCCTTGCTGGAGTCAACAGGCTTGCTGATTTTCTTGAGTTCTTCCACCACGGCGTCCGCGGCCTTCATGATGCCCCTCTGGAGGGAGATGGGGTTGGCGCCGGCGGTGACGTTGCGCAGGCCTTCGCGGTAAATGCTTTCAGCCAGCACGGTGGCGGTGGTGGTGCCGTCCCCGGCCACGTCGTTCAGCAGCACAACGGCGGCCAGCGCCCGGGAAACCAGGGAGGGCAGGGCCACCCCGCCACCCCATATGAAAGCCGTAGACCAGGACCGCGTTGCCCGCGATATTGACAACGTTCATCCCCGCCGAGACGATCATCGTGGTCCGGGAATCCCCATCGAGCGGAACAGCGCGGCACAGGCGTTGTACAGCGCAATAAAGGGATACGAAATCGCCGAAATGGCAAAGTAGGTCAGGGCACTCTGCATCACGTCGTCCTCGACCCGCCCGAACACCAGGCGGAGCAGGGGTTCCTGACAGCACAGGACGGCGATCATCAGCAGGCCGGACAGCGCCACCGACACGACCAGAAGCTGGCGGACGGATTCACGCGCGCCGTCCCGGTCCCGCGCGCCCAGCATCTGGGCAGTCACAACCGCACCGCCGGTGGCGAGCGCCGCCATCAGGTTGATCAGCAGGACGTTGAGCATATCGACCAGAATACCCCGGACATGGCCGCCTGCCCCGCCGACGATACCATAGCCGAGTCGGCCATGCCGACCATCACGGCGAGGAATTGCTCAATAATCAGCGGCAGCATCAGCCTCGTCAGGTCTTTTCTCGAAAAAAGCAGCCCGGTTTCCTCCGGTAATCCCCTCATGGTCTCAAACCCCTCCGCCGTTATCCGGCGCGATAATACAAATAGAGCTGGCATTTGAGCATGCCGTTATACAGCTTGCGGCGTTTGTCCGCCTTGCGTCCAAACAGGGCCTCAAAATCCTCGTGAGGGCTGATGACCGCATAGGTCCACCCTTTTTCGGCTGGAACACCCGGCCCATGATCCGGTAGAGCTCCTCCGCGGCTTTCACGTCGAGGAGGCGTTCGCCGTAGGGCGGATTGCAGAGCACCACGCCGTTTTCCCCTTCCGGGCGAAACGCCCGCAGGTCCTGGACGGCGGCGGCGACACTCGTCCCCACCCCCGCTTTTTCGGCGTTTTCCAGGGTCAGGCGCACCGCCTCCGGATCGATGTCGCCGCCGAACGCTTCGAATTCCTTGTCCTCCAGGATCTGCTCCCGTGCCCGGCTCCGTTCCTCCTCCCAGACGCCGGACGGAACGGCGTCCCATCGCATGGCGGCGAAACGGCGCCGGATGCCCGGGGCAATCCGCTTGGCCGCCAGCGCCGCCCCGATCAGCAGGGTACCGGATCCGCAGCAGGGATCGACCACCCGTTCGGCCAGCCTCGCCCTGGTCAGATCCACCATGGCGGCGGCCAGAGTTTCCTTAATGGGAGCGCCTCCGGCATTCTGGCGATACCCACGTTTATGAAGGCCGGGCCCGCTGGTATCGAGCAGCAGGGTCGCCTCGTCCTTGAGCAGGGTGAACTGCACCTGTACCACCGCGCCGCTCTCCTCAAACCAGGAAAGGCCGTAGACGCTTTTCAGGCGTTCCACGATCGCTTTCTTGATGATGGACTGGCAGTCGGGAACACTGTGCAGGGCGGAGTTCAAAGACCATCCCTTAACAGGGAACGCATCCTTTTTCCCGATCCAGTTTTCCCAGGGCAGGGCCCGGACTCCCTGGAAGAGCTCCTCAAAGCTCACCGCCCGGAAGCTGCCCAGATGCACCTGGATCCGCTCAGCATAACGGGAGCCGATGTTGGCCCTCGCCAGCAGATCGGGACCGCCGCTGAAAAGCACCCGGCCGTTCTGGACCCGGACGTCCTGCGCGTCCATCCGTTTGAGCTCATCTCCCAGGATCCCTTCGATGCCAAACAAACAGGGCGCCGCGTATTCCCATTTTTCCATAGTCCGTTTCCTGTCCTTTCCTATCCCTTTGCGGGCAGAGCCATTATACCAAACCAAAAGCGGGCATTTCTGCCCGCTTTCCGCACAATTATTTGAATTTTCTTTTGCGTGCAGCCTCGGACTTCTTCTTGCGTTTCACAGAAGGTTTTTCATAATGCTCTCTCTTGCGGACCTCAGCGAGGACGCCGGAACGGGCACACGATTTCTTCCATCTGCGCAAGGCGCTGTCCAGGGTTTCATTGTCTTTGACTCGGACTTCTGACATTCCAATTCCCTCCCTCCGCATGAAGCAGGGGTTCTTTTCGCGGTGATACGAGGAATATTATATCGCACGCAGGCACACTCGTCAAGGCTTTTTCTCCAAATTAGAGCGGAAATCCCGAAATGCGAACATAAGCGGACATCTTCCCGCCGCGGCCTTACCGATCGCCTCCATCCTCCATAAATACCGAGGCGTCCAGCGGGACACCATCCTTCCAGAGCCGTTCCAGGTCATAGAACCGGCGGGTCTCCTCTTGAAAGACGTGCACCACCACGCTCCCGTAGTCGAGCAGGATCCAGGTGGAGGAGTGCTACCCCTCCGTGCGCAGGGGACGGACAGCTTTTTCCTCCATCTCCTCCTCCACGTAGTCGGTCAAGGACTTGACTTGGGTGGAGCTGGTTCCAGCCGCGATGACGAAATAATCCGCAATAGTGGTGACATCGGTGACCCCTGATCACACGGATATCCTGTGCCTTGTGCTTGTCCAGCGACGTTACGATGCCGCTTACGATTTCCTTTGGCTTCCAAATTTTCCATTCCTACTTTCTACTAGACTGCCGGCCTTCGGCGGACCGTCAGGCAGCCGAGCTTTCCTCCGGCGCCTTCATGCCCGACTGGGGAACCGCGATCTCGGACATTGCCTGGGTATGGGTATCGCTCGCCCCGCCTGCGGTCAGCTCGGTCACCTGGAGATTGGCCTCGGTAACGGCAATCCCATAGGGATTGAAGGACGAGTTGAGCAGCGTCGCCAGCTCGGCCCGGTGGACACTGTAATAGGCCACGGAATTGGCCGACGCGGCCTCTCCAGGAATCACACAGGCCGTGATATCCGCAAGCTGGACCTGGCCCATGTCGTGGAGCATGGTCGAGAGCGCCAGGGACAGGGTCATCTCATCCATCTCTTTATTGGAGGGTTTTATCAGCATGGAGCGCATCGCTGCGGTGCCCGAGTTGCTGCGGATGGGTGTCGAACCGTTCATTAACGGGCCGATGATATTGTCCTTCAAATCCTTGACCTCGCGGGCGGACAGCCGCTGGAAGAGCGCGAGCATCACCCTGCGCTGGCGCAGGAGCCGGTCGATGTCCCCCCAACGCCTTTGTCTTTCTGCAGCACGTACTCGAGCGCGGCCTGCCCGCCGAGGGTCTGGACGCCGGGCTCATACGTGATGCCGCCCAGCTTCTGCTTGCTGTCGATCTGGACATCCACGCCGTCCACCAGATCCACCAGTCTTGACGAGGGGGCCTCCTGCGGCAGCAGAAAGAAATTGTCTACCGGCATCGCATACTGCTCATTGAAAATGGAGATCAGGCCTCCGCTGGCCGAACCGGCCTTCTCCGTCACCTCATGGCCGCAGTAGGTGTGCTTGCCGTCGGCCACCTCGTCGCTGTACACCCGCTTGGCCTCGTATTCGCACCAGATCACCGGTTTGGGGTTGCCCCATACCTCGCTGGTCTTTTTCACGGCGAACAGGTCGCTGTCCCCGAGGTAGGTGTCCATCGGGATCTCAGTATACGGATAGTCTTGGCCTGCTTGTCGTAGCAGACCAGGGAAAGCAGCTCGGTGGGGTCGGTGGCGGTGGCACCCATCAGGCCGAAGGCGAAATAGGCCACCTTGTCGACGTCCGTTTCCGGCGTCGTGTCGTAGGAGCTCAGCGGCGTATCGGAGGCCCTCTCCTTGGGCGAGGCGATCTGCAGATAGAGATACCGCCCGGTGAAGAAAATAAACAGCAGGCTGATCACGATGAGCACCACTAACAGGATAATCACCACTTTGCGGCCGCGTGTATTCTTTTTCCGGGTTCCCGCCGGTTTCTTTTGGGCGGCGGCCCCATTCCGGTTTGCAGCCGCCGGCGGGACGCCGGCCGGCCGGACTGGGAAGCCGGGCGTCCCGAGGCGGGCCTTTTGGTTTGGGAAGAACGCGCGGGCGCCTTTTTTCTTCGCCGGTCCGGACGCCCCCGTCCGGGAGGACGCGGGCCTCTTGCTGCTGTCGCGTTTATCGTTCGCCATAGTGGAAACCAGTCCTTTCTGTCGGTCGGGCTCCGCATGCCTTCATCTTCGTATATCCGCCGCCGGGCCTCTGTCTCCGCTCAGAGGAGATGGGATATCTGCCATTCCGCCAGCCGTTTGTCGGGGTAGAGGCGGAGGACGACATCGTTGTAGCAGGCCAGGGTATCCGGATGTACCGCGCGGTTCTTTTCGACCAGATCCCGGATGGTGTAAGACAGCGCGTACGCCATCGCCCGGTCGAGATCCTCGTCCGAAAGGCGGCGCAGCACATCCACGTCAGGATAGTCCCGGTCGGACGACGTGAAATCGGCAAGATAAAGGACAGTTTCGAGACGGCTCATCTCCGCGCGGCCCGTGGTATGGTAACGCACGGCGGCAAGAATGTCCGGATCACCGACGCCGAGCACCCGTTCGATAAACACCGCCCCCGGCCCTGGCATGCCAGAGCTTCGGCACCTGCCGTTCCACAGTATCTAGTAGTATAGCAAAGTCCCGGAAGATTTGCAACTGCGCGGCGGGCGCCGCGTCCTTGAAGATGTCGTGCAGGATCCCCGCCGTACGTGCCTTGGCCGGATCGGCCCCCAGCGGCGGGCCAGCTCCTCCGCCCGCTCGGCCACCGCCAGGGAATGCCGGAACCGGGCGGGGGTCAGCCGTCCCCGGATGATCTCGATATACTGGGCGTCGTGATCCCGTGCCTTGTCTTCTGCCTTTTCCCGGTACAGGCCCTTCTCCCGGATATATGCGGCGACGTTTTCCGGAACGAGGGTTTCAATTTCTTTTTCCTTCCGCCACCCGTCTGCGGATTTCGGTGGAGGAAACGTCGGTCGAGGGGGATATCCTCCAGGATACACCGCGCTCCCGCGCCGGCCAGCTCGGCAGCGTAGGCCCGCATCTGCGCCGGGGTGGCCGCATCCGCGGCGCGGCGCACAAAACCGCCCCGGCCGCGATATCCTCGAACCGCCACCAGCTGCCCAGGGTCAGGAACATGTCTGCTCCGGTGATGAGATACCAGACGGCCCCGGGATATTGCCCCCGCAGCGTATCGAGGGTGTCCGCCGTAAAGCTCGCACCGCCCCGGGCGATTTCCAGATCAGAGACCTCGAGGCCGGGATGCTCCGCCGCCGCCAGACGGCACATATGGAGCCGGTCGGCAGGACCGCCATATCGCCGCGCAGCTTATGCGGCGGCACATAGGAAGGGCATGAGCAGCACCCGGTCCAGTCCCAGCCGCCGCGCAAACTCCAGTGCCAGCCGGATATGCCCATTGTGGATGGGATCGAAAGCGCCCCCGAACAGCGCGATTTTCTGCGGCATCCGCCCACTCCCTTTCTCGTCTTCCGGTCTTCAGGAAACACTCAGGCTTTCGGAAGCTGGATTTTCGGTTCCCTTTTGGTTCCGGCGGTACAGCACGAAGGTACGGCCGATCACCTGCACCACCTCGGCGCAAACCGCCTGTGCCCACTTGTTCGGCCGCCTCCCGGCTGGAAAAGGCGCGGTTTCCAGCACCTTGCCTTTGATCAGTTCGCGCGCGGCCAGCGCGTCCTCCGCCTGGCGCAGGAGGGGTTCGGAGAGCCCGCCCTTTCCCAGGTGGAGGATCGGCTCCTCGCTATTGGCTTTCGAGCGCAGAAACGCCCGCTGTTTGCTGTTTAACAAAGGAAACATCCTCTCTATCTACCTATTTCACATGTCATTCACAGACCTAGTTTGTCCCGCAGCGCGGCGGAAAACTCCCGCAGGGCATTGCCACGGTGACTGATCGCGTCCTTTTCTTCCCCCCGTCAGCTCGGCGAAGGTCCGGCCCGCCCCGGGGAGCCCATCGGCCACGATGAACAGGGGATCGTACCCGAAGCCGTCGTCCCCCCGCGGGGCGTAAGCGATCCGGCCGGGGCATTCCCCCCGTGCAGTCACCTGGCTCCCGTCTGGAAAAGCGCAGCAGATCGCCGAGACGAAGCGGGCGGTGCGCCGTTCCTCCGGCACCTCCCTGAGCGCTTCCAGCAGTTTGGCGTTCCGGTCCGCGTCGTTCGCCCCCTCGCCGGCGTAACGGGCCGAGTAAACCCCAGGCGCGCCGTCCAAGGCGTCGACCATTAGGCCGGAATCATCGGCCACCGCCGGCAGTCCGGTCTCCCGGCAGGCGGCTGCCGCCTTGATCCAGGCATTCTCTTCAAACGTAGTGCCGGTTTCCTCCGGTTCGGTCAGGGATACCCCCACCTCTTCCCCTGTCACCGCCACAATATCCAGGACGGACAGGATACGGGACAGTTCCTCCCGTTTTTTCGGTTATGGGTCGCAATGACAAAGCGCATGGCCGATACCTCCGTATGTTCAGCAGAATAAGGGACAGCCGGTCCGCCGTCCCATCGACGGAGCAGCAGCACGGATAAAAACGGGACGGGTGCGGGCAAAACCGCGAGGGGGAAACCATGGCGCCGCCTGCCCGGGCAGGAACCAGAGCGCCGCCATCGACAGCAGCGTCAGCGCAAGCCCCAGATAGACATGGAAACGGCAGACGGCCGGAAACACCCGGCTCCAGCGGATGGGGATCCCCGTCAAACGCCGCCGGGAGGAGACAAGGTTTCCGAAACCATAAACGCACCCGGACAGCAGGACAATGGAACCTGCGCCCGCAGCGGAGCCGTCGCCAGCACTAACAAAAAGCCGGATCACGCCGTCTTTGGACAGGAGTTCCCGCAGCCAAAGACGAGAACCGCATTGGCGGCCGCTAAAAACAAGAGAGCCCCGGCCGGCAGAAGGCTTACCGGCTTCGCCGGCGAGGCGTTCGATTTGGCAGGCATCGCGGCATTCCCCGCCTTCACAATAAAATCGTATAGCGGTACACACGGCGGCCGTCCGGCTGAACGACCTGTTCCGGAGCCCTCCCGCCGCAGGCGCGGATAACCGCCCCCGAGGCCGGATTTTCTTCCAGATGGCCGACCGTGAGGCGGGAGAGCCCCAACTCCCTCGCCAGGGGAAAGGCGAGGCGCAGCATGGCCTTAGCATAGCCTTTCCCCCGCTCCGACGGCCGGACGCCGTAGCCGATATGGCCGCCGTAGCGCCGCAGCCAGTCGGTATCGAGCGAATGACGGAGATCGAGGCACCCAAGCGGGCGCCCCTCTGATTCCTCAATCGGGAAAAAGAGGCTGGAGGGGACCAGCCCGGCCGGAGGATCGGCCTCCATCCGGAGGACATCCGCCCGCCAACCGGCGACATCCCGCCCCTTCAGATCGGACGCGGCGGGCACCAGGGGTTCCCCGCCGCGCACCACTCCGCATGGTAGTCCCATACGGCCGCGTCCGGCAGGGAAGCGGCCGGGACGAGACGCAGCGCCATCGCACGTTCCCTCCTCAGCGGGCATCCCCGAACAGGCCGTGGGCGAAATCGTCGGGGTCAAAGGGCATCAGATCGTCCACGCCCTCGCCCACGCCGATGAATTTGACCGGCACGTCCAGCTCTTCCTGGATGGTGAGGACCACCGCCCCGGGCAGTGCCGTCGAGCTTGGTCAGCACGATGCCGGTGATGCCGGCGGCGTTCCGAAACTCCCGGACCTGATTGACCGCGTTCTGGCCGGTAGTGGCGTCGAGAACCAGGAGAATCTCCTTGTCCGCGTCAGGCACCTCCCGGTCGATGACCCGGCCGATTTTGCCGAGCTCATCCATCAGGTTCTTTTTATTGTGCAGGCGGCCGGCGGTGTCGCAGATGACGACATCGGCATCCCTGGCCTTGGCCGCGGAGAGGGTGTCGAACACCACGGCGGCGGGATCCGAGCCTTGAGTATGCTTGACAATGTCCGCCCCCGCCCTTTCCGCCCAGATTTCCAACTGCTCAATGGCGGCGGCGCGGAAGGTGTCCGCCGCGCCCAGCACCACCTTTTTCCCCTCCGCTCCGAACCGGGCGGCCAGCGCCGATGGTGGTGGTCTTGCCCACCCGTTGACCCCGATGACCAGGATCACCGCCGGTTTGGTGTGCAGCTCCAGCTCCTGTCCGCCCCGCAGCAGTTCGGCCACGGTTTCCTCCAACAGCCCCTGGATCCGCCCGGGATCGGTTTCCCCGCTCCTTGACCTTGCGCCGCAGCTCCTCACAGATCCGGCCAGCTGTGGCGGCCCCACATCCCCATGATAAGGATCTCCTCGAGCTCCTCGAACAGCTCCTCATCGATACGGGTAAAGGAATGGAGCATCGTATTCATCGATTGCAGCAGGGAATCCCGCGTTTTTTTGAGTCCCTCGCCGATTTTGCTGAAAAAAACCCATATGGCAGCCTCTTTCTACTGAGATTTGATGCGTTTATAGGATATGCCGCACACATCCCGCAGATACCCGGTCAGTTCCTCCGGCGCTCCTTTGGTGAATCCGCCTTTTCCAGGATATCCGCCCTGGTCTTGTTGTGGTAAAGCAGGAGGAGACCATCGGTTTCCACGAGCTTGTATAACGAGGCATACGGGGTACGCCATTCGCCCAGTGCGTTGGTTTCGGTATACGCCCGCTCATAAAACCGCAGGACGTAGGGTTGGTCCAGGAAACCGTCGGCCGAGCGGATCACCTGCCGGGCGTTCTGTCGGGGCAGGACATAGGCCACAAAACCCATGACGAGGGAAGACCCCATCATGGTCAGCGCCGTGCCCCGCACCTCGTGCCCGCCCTCGGAATAACACAGATCAAGCACCAGCAGGAAGCTCCCCACGGCAAACAAAAGACCCGACAAGAGCAGCAGCACCCGTCCGCCGCCGGTCAGCTTGAGATGGGCGCGGGCAAACCGGGTGTACAGTTCCTCGGTCAGCACCCCTTCGACGGCAAACCGCGGCTCTTCGGTTGGATCGGCCGGTACACGATCGATGTCCATGCAGGACCTCCTTTACTTGACCCGTTTATACGGGACATGCCATGTCCCGCGCAGATACGCGGTCAATGCCTCGGGTGTACCCTTGCGGAACCCGGATTTATCGAGGATATGCGCCTCCATTTTGGATATGTAAATCAGAAGGAGATCGCTGGTTTCCAATACACGATAGATTGTATTATATGGTGTACAGGTTTGGCCGCGCGGCGTATATTCTACCAGCCGGTCCCCATAAAGACAGACGGTAAAGGGGCATTTTCAATCCTCTAGCGGATTTCAAATACTGCTTGGTGCAGATCTTCGGCGCAAACACATATAGCACGATCAGCAGAACCAGCAACGCCGCAAAACGACCACCACAAAAGGAAACCCCGCCTTTTCATTTGGAAACGCGAGATACGCATAGAGGGATACCCCGCTTAGCACCCCCAATATGATGCATATCGCTAGGAGCGGGTACAGCAGCCCCGCCGCCTTGACATGCACCCGATTAAACCGGGTGTACAGCTCCTCGGTCAGCACGCTTTCTACTACAAAAGCGGGTTCGGGCGGCGCTGCAGCCGGAGCCCGCGGCGCCGAATTCGAATCGTTTTCCATACGATGTGCCTCCTCATACTTCCCTTTGAGCGTTACCCCTTGTCCACCTGGATACCGAGCTTCTCCTCCACCTCGCTGGCCCGCAGTTCCAGCAGCTTGGACACGCCCCTGCTCCTGCATGGTCACACCGTAGAGGACGTCCGCCTCCTCCATCGTGCCCCGCCGATGGGTGATGACGATAAACTGGGTATTCCCCGTCATCCGCCGCAGATATTGGGCATACCGGTCGACATTGACGTCGTCGAGAGCCGCCTCGATCTCGTCTAGCACGCAGAAGGGAGAGGGCGCCACCTTGAGGATGGCGAAGAGCAGCGCGATGGCCACCAGGGCCTTCTCGCCGCCCGACAGGGCGTCGAGATTCAGAATCACCTTACCGGGGGCTGCACATGCATCTCGATGCCGGAGCCCAGGATATCGTCCGGATCTGTCAGCCTCAGTTCCCCTTGCCCCCGCCGAACAGTTCGGTGAAAACGATACCATAATTATAATTGATTTGCTTGAACCGTTCAATAAAAATTTCCCGCATCTGCACGGTCAAATCGCCGATGAGCCGCAGCAGCTCCTCCTTGGAGGTCTCCACGTCCCGCACCTGGGCGCTGAGGAATTCATAGCGCTCGCTGACCTCGCGATATTCCTCGATGGCGTCCACATTGACGCTGCCGAGGGCGCGAATCCGGTTTTGAGCTCGGACAGGCGGCGGGTGGCCGCGGGCACGTCCTCGGCCGGCCGGACCGTGGCCTCCGCCTCGCTGCGGGTGAGCTCGTATTCCTCGTACAGGCGGCGGACCACGTCGTCCGCCTCCCGGGACGCCGCCGCACATTTTTTCCTCGATGCGGGCGGCCTCGAGCCCCGCCTTCTCCCGTTCGTCGGCCTTATCCCGCGACTGCTGGCGCAATGAGGCCTGCTCAGCCTCACCTTTCGCGCGCTCGGCCATGAGCCCTCGATCCGGCCCTGTGTCCCCACCGCCTGCGCGCGCAGCACGCCGGCCCGCTCGGTCAGGGCGGCGGCGCGCCCGCCGAGCGTCTCGTTGGTGCGGGCCAGCTCCTCCGTCTGAACACGCAGGGTCTCTCTGGCTCCCGCCTCATCCGCAAGGCGGGCATGCAGGCCCGTGATGGCGGCGTGTTCGGCCTCGATCTCCTTCTCGATCGCGAGCTTTTGCAGCCGCATCTCCCCAATGCCGGCGGACAGCTCCTCCCGGCGGCGGGAGAGTTCCTCCCGGCCCCCGCTCAGGGAATCGAGCTCGGCCTCCACCTGTTCCCTGTTCCCTATGCACCTCGGCGGCCTCGGCCTCAGCCTCGGCGGCCTCACGGCGGCAGGCCTCCGCCCGGTCCCCCAGGGCGGTCCGTTCCGCCTCTCCCTCCTCGAGAGCTTTCCGGAGGGCTTCAGCCTGCTCGGCCAGGCGGCGCACCTCGCCCTCGAGCCGGATCTTCTCCTCCCCGGCGACGGAAAGCTCCCCTCTCGCCCCGGTCAGGGCGGCTTCGGCGGCGGCCGCCTCCTGGGACAGACGGGCGACCTCTTCTTTGGCTTGGCCCTTTTCGCTAAGATCCCGCGCCTCTTGCTGCAGCCGTTCGATCTCGGCCCGGCGGGAGAGCAGGCCCGCGCCCTGACGCTGGAGCCGCCCGTCATGGAGCCGCCGGCGTTGACCACCTGGCCGTCCAGGGAAACGACCCGGAACCGGTAGCCGTACTTTTTGGCAAGCCGCACCGCGGCGTCGAGATCCTCCGCAACGGCGGTGCGCCCGAGCAGGCTGCGCACCACACCTCGTACTGCGGGTCCGCTTCCACCAGAGAAGAAGCGAGGCCGACGAAGCCCGGTTCATTTTCCAGGCCCTTTTCGCCGAGTGTGTTTCCCTTCACCGCCGTCAGGGGCAGGAAGGTAGCGCGGCCGCCTTTGGTCTCCTTGAGATACCGGATCGCCTCTTTGGCGTCCTCTTCCCGGTCACAGACCAGGTTCTGCGCCGCCGCACCGAGGGCCGTCTCCACCGCCAGCGCATAGGCCGGCCCTGCCTGCACCAGACGGGAAACCGGGCCGTGGATGCCGGTGAGCCCGCCCCGTTCGGCCTGCTTCATGACCGCCTTGACGCTCTGGGCGAACCCTTCCAGGTTGCGTTCCATTTCTTCAAGAAGCCGGACCCGGCGGGCCTTTTTCCCCCGCATCGAGGCTCCGCTTCTCCGCCTCTTCCTTGGCGGAATCCAGCTTGCCCGCCCGGGAGCGGTACCGCATCTCATATCCCGTCAGGGTATTTTGCAGCCCTTCCACCCGTTCACAGGCGAGACGCAGTTCGTCCCGGCGGGCGGACAATTCCTTTTCCGCCGTCCCGCTCTGTTCGGCCCGCAGGGAGATGGAGGCGGCCAACTGGGACAGGCGCAGGGTGATTTCGTTCAGGGAAGACTCGCTCGTCACCGCCCTGACCCGGATATCGGACAGGCGCAGTGCCAGGCCGACGCTTCGCTTGAGAGGGCCTCGATCCGGCCCGCATAGGTGTCGTGGCTCGGTCAGGCCGGCGAGCTCCTCCTCAAGCGCACGGCGTTTCGCCTCGGTTTCGGCAGCGGCGGTCTCCTTCGCGGCGATCGCGGCCTCGCGGGCGGCGATATCGCGCTGGATGCCCTCGCCCCCTCCTCCGACTGCTCGAGCTGGGCATTCAGGCGGGCGATAGTCTCGTTGTTGTGGAAGATATCGTTGCGCAGCAGCCCCGCGTCGCTGTCACAGCGGGCGGCCTCTTCCTCAAAGCGGCGGGCCTCCTGCCTCACCTCGTCCATCCGGACGGTCAGACGCTGGGATTCCTCCGCGATGCCGTCGATGCGCGCCTCGATCTCCGCCGCCGCCTCGCCCGCGGCGTCGTACTGGGTGCGGGCGAGCTCCAGCTTGGCGCTCAGATCCCGCAGCACGTCCCGGCTCTGCTCGATGGTGCGCAGCCACAGGCCGATTTCGACCTCTTTCTTCTCCCCGGCCAGGGCGAGGTATTTTTTCGCCTTTTTCCGCCTGGGTTTTGAGCGGCCCGACCCGTTCCTCCAGTTCCTGCACGATATCCCGCAGCCGGAGCAGATTATCCTCCGCCGCGTTCAGCCGCCGTTCAGCCTCGTTTTTGCGGTAACGGTATTTGGAAATACCGGCGGCCTCCTCAAAAAAACTCCCGGCGGTCCTCCGACCTGGAGGCCACGATATCCCCTGATTTTCCCCTGGCTGATGATGGAATAGCCGTCCCGGCCGAGGCCGGTATCCATAAACAGCATCTGCACGTCCTTCAGCCGGACCGCGGCGCCGTTCAGAGATATTCGCTTTCCCCCGACCGGTAATACCGGCGGGTGACCTTGACGTCGTCGGCGTCGAAGTCCAGCTTGCGAGCGGTATTGTCCACCGTCAGCGAGACCTCCGCGAAGCCCACCGCCCGGCGGCTGGAGGTGCCGTTGAAGATGACGTCCTCCATCTTGGAGCCGCGCAGGCTTTTTGCTGGACTGCTCGCCCAGCACCCAACGCACCGCGTCGCTGATATTGGACTTGCCGGAGCCGTTCGGCCCGACCACAGCGGTAATCCCTGTCCGAAGGAGAGCACCGTTTTATCGGGGAAAGATTTGAAGCCCTGTATTTCCAAGGATTTGAGCAGCACCGTTTCACACATCCTATTCTCACCGGCAGCGGCGCATCCTGCGCCCATGCCGGTCCGTTTCACATCTGTTCGGCCTATCCGCCGCTCTTCACCCGATACCGGGACAAGGCGGGATCCCCCTCCACTTCGACGCGATATCCTCGTTCCCGGAACCAGACGACATTTCCCCGGCGCTGGCCGATCATAGCGGACAGGGCACGGGGATGGACCAACAGCCGCACAGGTCCGGGCGGGATCCCGCATTCCCAAAAGGGACGCCGCGCGGTCCCGGTAAATCCGCCCCTCGCACAGCCCCCGGAAGGCCGGGTGCCAGGCCCCGCCACCCGGTTTTGTTCCAGATCCGGAGAGGCATGCAGCCCCAGGCGGATGACCGGGATATCCCGTTCCTCCTCGAAAAAGAGGAGCAGCTCTGCACACAGCGCCACCGTTTCCTCGAGGGTAGGCGGTATGTAGGCACCTGAGCGGACCATCCCGTCGAGGGGGGTGCCCCGCAGCGCCACTGTAGGATAAATCCGCATCGTATCCGGCCGAAGCGCGGCCAGCCGTGCGGCGGTTTCGCGGTCGGTGTCCGGCGTGCTTCCCGGCAGGCCGGTCATCATCTGGAGGCCTAGGGACAGCCCCCGCGCCCGGATAAGCCCCGCCGCGCGCTCCACGTCGGCGGCGGTGTGGCCCCGGCCGTTCTGCACGAGAACCGCGTCGTCCATGCTCTGGGCACCGAGTTCCACCGCTGTCACGGATCGGCCGGCAAGGGCCGCGAGGATCCCCTCGTCCACGCAGTCGGGACGGGTGGAAAGCCGGATCCCCCCTGAAAACACCCCGGCGTACAAACGGGGAGAGCCGCGTCCAGCAGCGCGCACATCTCCTTTTTCGGCAGGGCGGTGAAGCTGCCGCCGAAAAACGCGAGCTCGGCCTGCCGTCCGGGCAGAGTGATACGGGATTCCGCCTGGAGGCAGGCGGCCTCGACCTTGTCCGGCGTCAAACGCTCCTCCGTTCCGGCAATGGCCCGCTGGTCGCAGAAGCTGCACCGGTGGGGACAGCCCGCATGGGGGACGAACAGGGCGACATTCCCGTGCTTTCCGGTTCCGGGCAGGGCCCTACCCATCGTAACCCATGAGCCTCAGCGCTTCTCTGGCGGCCTGCTGCTCGGCTTCCTTCTTGCTGCGGCCCCGGCCCGAACCGATGACATTGGAATGCAGGCGGACCTCCACCTGGAACACCTTGTCGTGATCCGGCCCCGACTCGCCCTTCAAGACATAGTCCAGCCGTTCCTCCGGATTGTGCTGGATAATCTCTTGAAGGGTGGTCTTGTAGTCCTTGAAATGGCGGCGGCGCTGGTTGGACGCCTCCTGCTCCAGATAGGGCAGGATAAACGCCCTCACCGGCTCCAGCCCGCCGTCGAGATAAATTGCGGCGATCACCGCCTCAAAGGCGTCGGCCAGGATGGAGGGGCGTTCAGCCCCCTGAACGCTGCTCCCCTTTCCCGAGGAGGAGATACGCCCCGAGGCCCAGGAGCTGCGCATAGGAACACAGGGCCTTCTCACACACCAGGGCCGCCCGCAGCTTGGTCAGCATCCTCCGGGCCGGTCTCCTTTTCAAAGAGATACCCCGCCGTAACAAACCCCAGCACCGAATCCCCAGGAATTCCAGCCGCTCGTTGCTTTCCATCCCATGATGGCCCTCGTTGGCATAGGAGGAATGGGTCAGCGCATTCTCCAGCAGGGCGGGATTGCGAAATCTGTATCCGATTTTCTCCATAAAACGCATCGTTTCCTGACGCATGCGGCATCATCCTTTTTTAAGGCCCGCCGGCGGGCCGTACTCAGAGCCTGTCCTCTATAAAACCGACGATATCTTCCACGAACTCGAAGTTCTCGAGCGCGTCCTCGGGGATTTCTACCCCATAAAATTCCCCGAGGGTGAACGCCAGCTCGGCCCGGTCGTCAGGGGTAAGGTTCAGATCATCGAGCCGGGCGTTCATCGCTACATCCTCCGCCGCACAGCCGACCTGGTCCACCAGCAGGAGGGCGAGCTTTTTCGAGCACCATGCCTCAGCCCTCCTCCGTTTCTGCCGCCGGACGGACGGCGGCGGCAATATCCTCAATTACATGGGCGGCGGCAAAACCGGCTGCCACCCGGATGGCGTTCTTGACGGCGGGAGCCTTGGAATTGCCGTGAGTCTTGATGACGGGCCGGGCTACCCCAGGAGGGCGCGCCGCCGTATTCGGAGGTGGAGAGCTTCTTTTGAGGCCGTAGAGAGGCTTTTTGACAAAGAGGGCGGCCAGCTTGGTGCCGAGATTGGTATAGAGGACCCGCTTGAGATTGCCCATGAGCATGTCGGCGGTGCCTTCCATGGTCTTAAGCAGCACGTTGCCGCTAAATCCATCCGCCACCAGCACGTCCACCACTCCGGCGGGCACGTCTCTGGCTTCGACGTTGCCGACATAATTGAGTCCGCTCGCTTTGAGCAGGGTGTTCGCCTCCTGCTGGAGCGGCCCCCCTTGTGATCCTCGGTTCCCACGTTGAGCAGCCCCACCCGGGCCGCCCTGCCGTTGTGCATCACTTTCGTCATATAGATGCTGCCCATGTGGGCGAACTGCAGCAGCATCTCGGGACGGCATTCCACGTTGGCGCCCGAATCGATGAGCATGAAAGGCCCTTTGTCCGAGGGCACCAGCGGCGCCAGGGCCGCACGGGATACCCCCTTGATCCGTTTGACGAAGAAGGTCGCCCCCATGATAAGGGGGCGCCGGTGCTGCCGGCCGAGACAAAGGCATCCCCCTTCCCTCCGCCAGCAGGCGGAGGCCCACCGCCATGGAGCAGCCCTTGTGCTCCTTGAGGATGCTTTTTGGGCTCGTCGTCCATCGTGATGACATCCGAGGCGTCCACGATCTCCATCCCGTCGAGCGGCACGGCGTTCTCCGCCGCCACCCGGCGGATATCCGCCTCGTTTCCCGTCAGGAGAATGGTGTGACCGTATTCCGCCACCGCCAGGGCTGCTCCCCGCAGGATTTCGAGGGGCGTTATCCCCGCCGTAGGCGTCGACGATGATCCGCAGATGCGGTTTTTGTCCGTTTGTGGTTTCCATGGCTTCGCGACCTTTCTATTCATAGATCCTGTTCAAGCCGGTACCGGTCCAGGCTGTCCAGGGCACGGCGGGCCAGGGCCTCGGCCCGCAGCCGCTTGTCCCCGGACCGGCTCCTCCAGAGGGGCAATATTCCGAAATTGGCACCCATGGGCTGAAAGTCCCGGACGGCGGGATCGCTGACATACGCCGTCAGCGCCCCGATCATCGTGTCCCGGGGAAAACGAAAGGCTCCCGCCCCTGCAGCATCCGGACGGCGGATAACCCAGCGACGATCCCGGACGCGGCGGATTCCATATACCCCTCCACCCCGGTCATCTGCCCGGCGAAGAAAACCGGGGCTCCGTCCTCAGCCGGCAGCCCGCATCCAGCAGGCGGGGGGAATCCAGGAAGGTGTTGCGGTGCATGACTCCGTACCGGGCGAATTCGGCCCGGTGCAGAGCCGGAATGAGGCCGAAAACCCGCTTTTGCTCCCCGAATTTCAGGTTGGTCTGGAACCCGACGAGGTTCCAGAGCGTCCCCTCCGGCGTTTTCCGCCCGGAGCTGCAGCACCGCCCAGGGGCGATGGCCGGTGCGGGGATCCCGCAGGCCCACCGGCTTCATGGGGCCGAACCGGATGGCGTCCGCGCCCCGCCCCGCCAGCACCTCGATGGGCATACAGCCCTCGTACACCTTGGGCTTGTCGAATTCGTGGAGCAGGGCGGTCTCGGCCGACACCAAGGCGGCGTGGAACGCCTCGTATTCCCTCTTTGTTCAAAGGGCAGTTGATATAGTCCCCCGCGCTCTCCGGCCCGTCCTCCCGCCCGTAGCGGGAGGCGCGAAAGCGTAGCTCATATCCACGCTCTCTCCGGTGACAATGGGGGCGGCGGCATCGTAAAAGCTCAGGGCACCGCCGCAGCGGCAGGCGATGGCACGGGCCAGGGGTTCGGAAGTCAGGGGCCCGGTGGCAATCACCGCCACCCCGGTTTCAGGCAGCTCGGTCAGCTCACCGTGCTCCACCGTGATGAGAGGATGGGCCCGGACCTTCTCCGTCACCAGGGCGGAGAAGCGGTCCCGGTCTACCGCCAGGGCCCCTCCGGCCGGCACCGCGCATTGATGGGCCGCCGCCACGCAGGCCGAGCCGAGACGGGCCATCTCCTCCTTGAGCAGCCCGGCCGCGCTGGCGAGCCGGGAGGCCTTGAGGGAATTGGAACAGACCAGCTCGGCGAAAGCCGGGCTGTGGTGGGCGGGGGTGTATTTATCCGGCTTCATCTCGACCAGCCGGACCGGTACCCCGGCATTGGCGGCGGCAAGGGCCGCCTCGCATCCGGCTAAACCGGCGCCGGCTACGGTCAAACCGGCGCGAGCGCCGGTCGGGATCGACTGGGACACACAGGCGCCTCCTTTACAAGTACGGGAATAGAGGTTTAGGCCCTTTATCGGGAAAGAACAGCTCGGCACCCCTTACGTGACGATAAACTCGTGCGATCGTCTCGTATCGTATGATTTTATAGCCACCTAAGCTCTCGGGGCGGCAGCCTTTATGTATGGGCGTTGGTTCAAAAGATTCCGTACCCGCCGATTTTCATGAAGAGAAAATCGGCACATTTCTGGGGAGTCCGGGGGTGAAGCTCCCGGCGGCGTTTTTGCTTCCTTTTGTCGCTACGAGCTGAAACTCGGACAAAAGGAAGTGGCCGCGCAGTCGATATCTTTTTTGGGTAGGATTGCGTTCTTTATGCGCGGACATACCGCAACAAAAGTCTGGCCTGTCGGCCACCTTCTTTCTTCACACGAAGAAAGAAGGCAAAGACGTGCCAAGGGGGTTCCCCCCTTGGAATCCCCAGGCAGCTTGCCGGTTTTCATGGTGAGAAAACCGGCGAGGACGTAGGCTCTTGATCCAACGCTATACAAGGAGGGGGCCCGGGCCCCGGAGTCTGGGCGGTCATAATGATATACTTTTTATTTATCGTCGGTGGGCGGCATATCCTTCCCGCCACCTTTTTTGGGCTCGGCGTCCTTTTCAAAGCCGCAGCCCTCGGTCAGGCAGAAAAAGCCCGGCGTTCCGCCCTTTTTTCTTGAACAGCGTCTTTCCGCAGTTCGGGCATTTCTCCGCCGCCGGCTCGTTCCAGGTGACGAAATCGCAGTTCGGATAGTTGGAGCAGCCGAAAAACTTGCGGTTGTTCTTGGATTTCTTAGCCACAATAGCGCCGCCGCATTTGGGGCAGACACCGGGGTCTCCTCCACGATCCGCTTGGTGTTCTTGCATTCCGGATAGCCCGGGCAGGCCAGGAATTTCCCGTACCGGCCCGATTTGATCACCATTTTCCGGCCGCACAGCTCGCAGACGACGTCACTTTCCACCTCGGGGACCTTGATCCGCTCCCCAGCCGTAGCCTCCTCCGCCTTCTGGAGGGTTTTGGAGAACCCGTCGTAGAAATGGTCGAGGGTCTGGACCCAGTCGGCCTTGCCGGATTCCACTCCGTCGAGCTGCCGCTCCATATTGGCGGTGAAATCCACGTCCACGATCTCGGGAAACTGCTCCTCCATCAATCCCGTGGTCACCTCGCCGAGGGCCGTGGGCCGCAGGGCCTTGCCCTCCCGCTCCACGTATTCCCGCGCCAAGATCGTGCTGATGGTGGGGGCGTAGGTGGAGGGACGGCCGATGCCGTTCTCCTCCAGTGTCTTGATCAGCGTCGCCTCCGTGTAGCGGGGGAGGCGGCTGGGTGAAATGCTGGTTGCCCTTGAGCTCCCGCAGGGTCAGCGCCATCCCCTCCTCCAGTGGCGGCAGGGGGGCCGCCGGTCTCGGTTTCCTCGTCCTTGCCCTCGACATAGAGCACGGTATACCCCTCGAAGCGGACGGTATACCCCGACGCTTTGAACAGGTATTTTCCGGCGGCAATATCCGCCTGGCAGGTATCGTGGACACAGTTGGCCATCAGACTGGCGGTAAACCGGTCCCAAATCAGCTTGTACAGCCGATACTGGTCTGAGGTCAGGGGCTTTTCACCCTCTCGGGGGTCAGGGGAGGGCACCGAGGGCCGGATAGCCTCATGGGCGTCCTGTGCATTGTTCGGGATTTGAACACCCGGGGCTTTTCGGGCAGATAGCGGTCACCATACCGCTCCTTGATATAGGCGTTGCCCTCATTCCGGGCGTCGTCCGAGATGCGCAGGGAGTCGGTGCGCATGTAGGTGATCAGGCCGATCGCGCCGACCCCCTCAACTTCAACGCCTTCATACAGCTCCTGGGCCGCCTTCATGGTGCGGCGGGCGGCGAAGCCCAGCTTGCGGCTGGCCTCCTGCTGCATGGTGGAGGTGATGAAGGGCGGCGCGGGGGAAATCCGGCGTACCCCCGCTTGACCTTGTCGACGGTGAAGGCCGCGGCCTTCAGCTCGGCCAGAATGGCATCGGCTTGTTCCTTGTTCTCGATTTTGATCTTGCCCTTCCGATCCCCGTGAAACCGGGCGGGGAAGGGACGGCTGTCCGGCTTGTCGGACAGCAGGGCGTCGAGGCTCCAATATTCCTCGCTGACGAAGGCCCGGATCTCCTTCTCACGGTCGACGATGATCCGCACCGCGGCGGATTGGACCCGTCCAGCGGACAGGCCTTTACGGATCTTCTTCCACAGGAAGGGGCTGAGCTTGTAGCCCACAATCCGGTCCAGGATCCGCCGGGCCTGCTGCGCGTTGACCAGGTCCATATTCAGCTTCCGGGGCTGGGCCATCCCCTGGGACACTCCGGTTTTGGTGATTTCATTGAAGGTCACGCGGTTGTCCTCGTTGGTATCGGTCCCGAGAAGACCGGCGAGATGCCAGGAGATGGCCTCCCCTTCCCGGTCGGGGTCGGTGGCGAGGATGACGCCGTCGCTCTCGGCTGCCATGGACTTCAATTGGCGGATCAGGGCCGTCTTTCCCGGAATATCCACATACCGGGGCTTGAAGCCGTGTTCGATGTCCACCCCCAGCAGGGTTTTGGGCAAATCCCGGATGTGGCCCATGGAGGCCACCACCTCATAGCCGGGGCCCAGGTATTTTTTAATGGTTTTCGCCTTGGCGGGCGATTCCACGATCACCAATTTCGACATAATATGGTCCACCTGTTCCTATTGATTACGGGGGAGGCATCCGCGGCGTTTTCCATTCCCCCATGTAAAACCGCCGTCTTTGGGGAGGATTCCCCGCCTTCTATCCGAACATCCCTGTCCCGTTGCATTTGACGGCTGTCAAATATCTCCCTCAAAGCGGCCGCAGGGCAAACTGCCGGCCGGGGAAGTTGCGTGCGCATCCCGCGATTTCCAGCTCTGTCAGGCCGGCAAGAGCGGCGGGGAACGCCAGCCCGGCCTTCTGCGCGAGGATTTCGGCCGCGAGAGGCTCGGGGGTGAGCATCTGATAGAGCAGCGCGGCCCCAGGGGAAGCGCCGGCGGGGCAGGGCGAGAAAGCGGGCGGCACAGGGGCGGGCTCCACCTTGACGGGCGCCGGAGGGGCGGCGGAAGCTTTTGATCCCGCCGCGGATACCTTGGCCGTCCCGCCGCCGCGGCTGGCGGCCTGGGCAGCGTCGGCTGCCCGCAGATCCAGGACGTCGGGGAACCGCGGGGCATAATCCCGCAGGATCTCGCTGGCCTTGGTGATCAGAGCGGCACCGTCCTTGATTAAGTCGTTGGAACCGCTGCTGTTTCCGGAGGTGATTTCCCCGGTACGACATAGACGTCCCGTCCCTGACTACGGGCGAGGCGGGCGGTGATGAGAGAGCCGCTGCGTTCCGGGGCCTCGACGACGCACACCGCCATCGCCATGCCGGCGAGCAGGCGGTTGCGGACCGGAAGTGCTCCCGCAAAGGCGGGGAGCCCGGCGGATATTCCGTCACGATCACCCCGTCGGCGGCCAGGATCTCCTCCCCGCAGGCGGCGGTTGGGCTTGGGATAATCCACGTCGAGGCCACAGCCCTGCACGGCGATGGTCAGGCCACCGCCCGCGAGCGCCCCGATGGGACGCTCCGTCGATCCCCACAGCTCCGCCGCTTATCACAATGCAGCCGCCCGCCGCCAGCCCCGCGGCGATGCTCGAGGCGGCCCGGCAGCCGTAATCGGATGCCTTTCGGGTGCCGACCATGGCCACGGCGGGGAGACGGTCGAGGCGGCAGTTCCCCTTTGCCGTACAGAACAAGCGGCGGCATATACGTGTTGCGCAGGCAGTCGGGGTAGGCGTCATCCCCATCGTCAGGACGAAAGCGCCGTCCTTCAGGCTGTCCTCGAGGATCCGGGCGGCCGGGTCGAGGGATTTGCGGCACAGCCGGGCCAGAAGGGCACCGGTAAACCCCGCCCGCATCAGCTCGGCCCGGGAGGCCCTGTGTATGGCCTCGGGAGAAGCAAAGGCCGAGAGCGCCAGCGCGGTCTTGACCCGCCCGGCTCCAGCGCCTGCTGCAGCCAGATCCAATACAGCCGGTTGTCGATCATCCGAATCCCTCCATTCCTTCCTGCCGTCACGGATTTCCCAGCATTTGTCATAAAAAGCCGGCGGCTCACATCCGCCACACGCCTATACGCAAAAGGCTCCCTTTTTTCGGCCTCGCGCGTTACTGCCGGATTCCCAGCCCGTTATCAAGACAGGCCACGGGTATCGGCTGGGTTCCCAGAACGCTTCCAGGTTTTTCCATCCAAACCCGGCAGGACACGGGCACCTGCACCGGCATCCATACGGAATGGGGCGCGGCCCCGGGGGATCCACCGGTTATAAATCCAGGCGGCAGTGTCTAATCCGGTCCGCTCTTTCATCCTGTCCGGACAAGGCGTTATCGATGCTTATCTGGTCATCTCCCAGAGCACGATAGCGGCGGCGATGGACGCGTTCAGCGATTCCGCGCGGCCCTTCATCGGGATGGTGATCCGCTCATCGCAAAGGGCGGCGGTTTCCGGCCGCAGGCCCGCCCCTTCGTTGCCGATCAGGCAGACACAGCCTTCTCCGAGGCGTGTCTGCTGGACAGGCCGGGCGCCGGCGTCGGCCACACAGGCAAAGGCGGACAGCCCCTTCTCCCGCAGGCAGGCGAGCAGGCTGGACGGATCCTCCGTCCGGGCAGAGGCGAGACGGAGCACCCCTCCCATGCTGCCCGCAGCACCTTGGGGATTGTACAGATCGCAGCATCCGGCGGTAAGGAAGAGGCCGTCGATCCCGAATGCCTCAGCGGTTCGCACGATGGTGCCGAGATTGCCTGGGTCCTGCACGTCTTCGAGCAGGAGATACCGCCCGTTTCTCTTTATTTTACCCAAAGGAAGGCGGTTGTCAAGCCGCCGGCAGATACAAAAAAATTCCCTGGGGGGTCTGCGTGTCCGACAGCCGGCCGGCCAGCGGGGCCGCGATCTCGCGGCAGTCGGGACAAACCGACAGGAGCGGCCCGAGATAGGCGCCGTACTGCTCCGCCGCCCGGGCGGTATAGAGAACGGTGCGGACCGCCGCGCCCGACGCCGCCGCGTCGGCGCACAGCCGCGCACCCTCGAGGGCAAACAAGCCGCTCTCCCGGCGGAACGCCGCATCGGCCGCCAGACGGGCATACTCCTTGATAAGCGGGTTGTCCCTACTGGTGATCGGACCGGCAGCGGGGCGCGCCGCGGATTCTTTATGAGATACGGGATCGTTCCAGGCCATACGGCGGCCTCCCTTCGGGTCGTTTCGGGTGAAAAGCCAGCGGAAACCCCCATAAACCGGCGGAGATTCGACCGGATTGGACAAGGCAAGCGCCCGCTGGCAGGGCCGGCGGGCGCAATTCGAGCTTATTTGAGGGGCGGCCTTGGCCTTTCCGCCAGGCCCGCGAACGCGGCGGCGTCAGAGACGGCCAGCTCGGCGAGCATCTTGCGGTTGAGGGTGATACCGGTTTTTTCATGCCGTTCATAAACGTCGAGTAGTTCATGCCGTTGATTTTAGCCGCGGCGGAGATACGGGTGATCCACAGGCGGCGGAAATCGCGTTTTTCTGACGGCGGCCGATATACGCGTACTGGCCGGATTTCATAACCGCTTCCTTGGCGGTGCGGAACAGCTTGGATTTGGCGCCATAATAGCCCTTAGCGAGCTTGAGGATCTTCTTCCTTCTCTTGCGCGTCATCAGCGCACCCTTTCACGTGCCATTTCTCTATGTCCTCCGTTTCTGAACGATTATTTGTAGGGGATGAGGCGCTTGATCTGCACCACATTGGTCACATCGGCCACCGTAGTCTTGCGCAGGTTCCTCTTGCGCTTGGTGGTTTTCTTGTTCAGAATGTGGGACTTGTAGGCATGGGCGCGCAGGACCTTGCCGTTTTCGTCAGCTTGAAGCGCTTTTTTCGCGCCGGAATGGGTCTTGATCTTGGGCATGACAGTATTCCTCCTTCATATTGTCCGTCGCTGGACGGGCGGGACATCATTTCGCAGGTTTCGGCGCTAGGAACATCAGCATATTGCGGCCTTCCATTTTCGCGGGCTTTTCCACAGCCGCCACTTCTGAACAGACCTCGGCGAAACGCTTCATGGTCTCGAGCCCGATTTCCGGATGGCCCATTTCCCGGCCGCGGAACCGGATGGAGACCTTGACCTTGTTGCCCTCCTGCAAAAAGCGCAGGGCATGCTTGGCCTTTGGTGTTGAAATCCGCCACGTCGATGTTCAGGGACAGGCGGACCTCCTTGAGCTCCACGATATGCTGGTTTTCCGGGCTTCCTTCTCCCGCTTCGCCTGTTCAAAGCGATACTTGCCGTAATCCATGATCCGACATACGGGCGGCGTGGCCGTCGGCGCGATCTTGACCAGGTCGAGTTCCTTTTCGTCGGCGAGCCGCTGCGCTTCACGCGTCGGCACCACACCGAGCTGTTCCCCGTCGGACCCAATCAGGCGGACCTCGCTGTCCCGGATCTGTTCGTTGATCTGCAGTTCCTTAGTTGCGATGGGTAAGCACCTCCACACACTCTCAAAATGATGAATAAACGCGGGCAGAAAACTGCCCGCGTCACAAACCTGGTTCTCCCGCCGAAACGGGGAAAGACCGTATCGACCCGTCAGGAACGGTATCCGCGGGTGAGAGCGGGCAAACGCTCTGCTTCGTTTTGTACTGAAACAGTATAGCACCAGTCAAGCGGTCTTGTCAAGGGGTTTGGCCGGATGATTTTTCCCTTTCGTTTCCGGCGGCTCGACGGCATAGGCGGCGTAGGCGCGGGCGACCCGGTATCCCAGCTTCTCCGCCAGGGCGGCGGAAGCCGGATTGGCCGCGTCCCAGTTCGGATACCATCCCCGGTCCAGGCAGGCGAGGTTCAGCCGTGCGGCACAAGCCGCCGCCAGTCCCCGGCGGCGGCAGTCCTCCCTCGTGTCGATCTCGATTTCGATGCCCCCGTCGTACACGCTGTAGGAAGAGGCGCCGGACAGAACCTCCCCGTCCCGTACCGCCACAAAGCCGATGCCGTCGCGTTCATACACCTCAAAGGTGGGAAACTGGGAACAGAGATCCCGGCCCCAGCTCCCCTTCGACCAGCCGTACCACCGCTCTCCGAGCGGTTCAGGTGAACCCCTCCGGCAGGGCGTCCGCCAGCCGGCCAAGGAATTCCCGGTCGAAACGGGATTCCTCGCGGTGGCGTAGCGGGTGACAACCCGGCAGCGCTCCCCATGGGCGGACTGGAGACAGGGGCCCCCGGGGCTCTTTTGGAATCACCAGCAGATACCGGGGATATGACGGACCAGCTCCTCCGCACCAGAAGCCTGGACGTCCCCGGCCAGGAAGGCGAAATCCCCAAAGGAGGATCTGCGCGCAGGCGGGAGGCAGGGCGTCAGCATACGCCTCCCCATCCGTCCCTGCAGGCAGGAACGGATCATGGTATCTTCCATATCCGCGAACAAGGGCGCGATCCGCGCCCGGTCCGCGGAATTCACCGTCAGCATGAACCCGTCTCCTTTCCGAAACCCTCACCGGCGCTTACGGGTGAGGTTCCATACCGCGAGAGGATAGAACACAGCGGCGGTGCCGAAGAGGATCAGCACGCTCGCATAGGCGGGCAGGAGGGTATCCCCGAAATGGAGCGTCACCCCATCAGTTCCTCGAACTCCGCTACCGCCGACGCGGGCGCGCCGGCGAAGGAGGTCTCCATCGGCCCCGCCATCATCACCTGACGGAACAGGACGGCCGCATGGGAAACCGGGAACAGCTTAACGATCCATCCGACCGCGTCGGGCAGCTGTCTCACCGGCAGATAGATGCCGGTAACGAAGCCGATAAGAGTTCCCAAAATGGTGCTCGCCGTGGCAAAGGCGTTGGAGCTGCGGAAAACGAGACGAGGAACAGTACGAGGGAGGTGTTGGTAAAGGTGGTAAGCAGCACCAGCCCGATCACCTTGAGCAGCGGAATCACCCCCAGGAAGGCGCCGCCTTCGATAAGGATATACCCCTGCACCAGCACGAGGGCGACGAGGGTCATGATGACTCCCACGATAAAAGAACTGAGGATATAGCCGCCCGCCAGCCGGCCCCGCCCGATCGGGGAGGAGGAGAAGTCCTTGGTGATGTTTTTCGCCTTATCGTCCACCATGGTCCCGAAGGCCCCCATCGTGGTCGTCACCGACGTGACCGCCAAAAGGCCGGAGAGGATCCAGCTGTCCATGAGCACCCGCACCTCGGGCATCCCCTCCATGCTGCCCGTCCAGACATCCCCAGAAACAAGGCGTACAGGCCGATGATGATGAACACCGCGAGCAGCGAGAAGAACACCGCCGATTTATCCCGGAAAAACAGCTTGAGATTGCGTTTCGCCATGCCGATCATTCCCTGCAGCTCCTTTCCCGTGACGGCGATGAAGGCGTCGTCCATCGTCCCGCCGGTCACCTCAAAGCTCTCGATATCCCCGCGGCACGCCTCCAGCACCGGCAGGGCGTCTAAAGTGGAAGAGAGCGGCACAACAAGGCGCCCTCCTTCCTGCCTGAAGTCCAATCCGCGGTTTCGCAGAATGCCGGCGGCCGTATCAAAATCACGGCATACTAAAGACAGGGTATCCTTCGTATAGGTCTCCCTGCAGCTTCTGCGGCGTCCCCTTCGCCGCGATCTTGCCGTCATCGATAATCAGGACGTAGTCCGCTCCAGCCGCTTCCTCCATATAATGGGTGGTCAAGAAGACGGTCATGCCGGTATCCTTCTGCAACCGGGTGACGGTTTCCCACACGCTCTGGCGGGTCTGGGGATCGAGCCCGGTCGTGGGCTCGTCAAGAATCAGGATCTTCGGGGGTGTGTACGAGCGCCCGGGCGATGTCGCAGCGGCGGCGCTGTCCCCCCCCCGACAGCTTGCCGTACCGCCGGTGCCGCAGCTCGGTCACGCCTGTGACCTGCATCGCCCGCTCGACCGACGCGGACAGCGTCCGCCCGTCGAGTCCGTAAAAGCCGCCCCGGGTTTTGAGGTTTTCCTCCACCGTAAGCAGATTGTCCAGCAGGCTGTCCTGGAACACCACACCGATGGAAGAGCGGATGGCACCGTCCTCCCGGCCGAGGCGATGGCCGTCCACCGTTACCTCACCCCGATCCGGCTTCAAAAAGGTACAGATCATGTCAATGGTGGTGGTTTTTCCCGCGCCGTTCGGCCCCAGAAAGGCAAACAGGCGCCCCTGCTCCACATAAAACGAGATCCCTTTGACCGCGTGGACATCGCCATAGGATTTATGAAGGCCGTCGACCTCGATCATCGTGTTCATTCTCGTCCTCCCTTCAAATGTTTACAGGCCCTTTTCCTGCAGGTATTCTTCGAGGGTCAGGCCGCGGCGCATGATCTCCTCCGCGTGTTCCCTTCCCACATAGCGGTAATGCCAGGGCTCGTAGCTCACACCGGTGATGTCCTGCTTGCCCTTTGGGATAACGGAGGATAAACCCATACTCCGCGCAGTGCTCCTGCAGCCACGCAAAGGCGGCGGTCTGTTCGAACGTGGTGCGCAGCGACCCATCCCCTTTTTGGGTCATGTCGATGGCCAGCCCAAGATTGTGCTCGCTCGTATAGGGGGCCGCAATGGTCTCGAGCGCCTTTTTCCGGGCCGCCTCCCGGCTGTAACCTTTATTGATATAATATTGGGTTTTGTTCTCCAGGTTGCCGGCGGACCTCTCAGGCGTACGGAACAGATATCCCGCCCGCAGGCCGGTCTCCTTCGCCGCCTCCAGCATCTCTTCGAGCGCCTTGGACACCCGGTCGTCGATCTGGCCGCCGGTTTTGAAGCTCACGATATGGTTCTGATGCGTCTCCTGGTAATATGCCTTCTCCATGGGGTTCCAGGCGTTGACCAACAGGAGATTCCAGGATGCCCCCGCAGGCTGAATATAGCGTCCGGGAGAAGACGGGTCCGGTGCCTTCGTCGTGGGGGCAGGCGTCGGCTGGGCACTCGTGGCAGACGGATATCGTCTGCACCGTGGAAAATGATGGTGTGATCAAGACTAAGAAGGGTGTCAACGTTCCCGGTGTGCACCTGTCCATGCCGTATATGAGCCAGCGTGACCGCGATGATATCCTGTTTGGTATTGAACAGGGGTATGACCTGATCTCCGCCAGTTTTACCCGCAGCGCACAGGATATTATGGATATCCGCCACCTGCTGGATGAGCATAATGCCAATATCCGCATCATTGCCAAAATTGAGAACCAGGAAGGCATTGATAATATTGATGAGATCCTGAGCGTTGCCGATGGCATTATGGTTGCCCGCGGCGATATGGGCGTTGAAATTGACTATGCCGAAATCCCGTCCATCCAGAAGCACCTGATTGACCATGCCATGCAGATGGGCAAAATCTGCATCACGGCAACCCAGATGCTGGATTCCATGATGGTGAACCCCGCCCCACCCGTGCAGAAATTGGGGGTGGGGCGCCACCCCTACACCGCCTGCGGAAACCTCTGCGTCGCCGCCGACGAGGAGGAGGCCCTCGCCGCTTTCCGCCCCGGGGATATCCTGGTCATCCCGCAGACCTCCAACCGTATCCTCTCCCTGCTGCGGGACGCCGCCGGCATCGTTACCGAAGCGCCGGGGCTCAACAGCCACGCCGCGATCGTGGGCATGACGCTGGAAAAGCCCGTCCTCGTTGATGCAGCGGGTGCCACCCGCATCCTCAAGAGCGGCACCACCGTGACGGTGGACGGGGAACGGGGCATCGTGCTCTACGGCGACACCCTGTGACCTTCTGGCGTCCCGGAAACGAGTGTTTATATTATAGGAAGCGGCGGGGATGCCCCCGCCGCTTCTTTGCCCTCTTTCCGCTCCGCCTGCCCGGACAAACACGGGACCTTTGCGGGGGTCCGGAAAAAGGCTGCCTATATCCCAATCCGCGCATGAGGGGCCCACGGCATGGTCATCTGCCTTATGGCGGCTATGGGCACAGAAGCAGTCTCTCCAGCATGCCTACACATAGAAGCGTACCATCCCATCCGAAACGGAATCAAATGTGCACCCACGCGGGAAAGAATGGCGGCACACAAGCGGCCGGAAAGCGCCAAGGCGGGCTCTCCTCTGATATTCGGGGTTTCCGCCGGTTTTCCCCATGAAAGCCGGCCCGAAGCCGGCCCCGTGGGAAGGAGCCTCCGGATGATACGATAAAACCGGAACCGGGGATGAATCCCCGGTTCCGGTTGTCAATACGGTCAATACTTCTTTTTCGCCGCTTTCTGCGCAGCTTCCTTTTTCTCCTTGTGCTCGACCCAGGCAACCCATATCGGGCTGCACAGGCAGGTGGAGGTATAGAAACCCGACACCACGCCGAACATCATGGGCACCGCGAAGCTCACAATGGAATCCATGGAGGTTGCCAGGGCCAGAACAGCCACCGTAGCCACCGCGATAAAGGTGCAGATCGTGGTGTTCATAGTCCGGACAAAGCTCTGGTTGAGGCTGACGTTGACCACTTCCGCGATGGGGGTCTTCTTGTCCATGATCCGGCGGTTTTCCCGGATGCGGTCATAGATGACGATGGTGTCGTTGAGGGAGTAACCGAGAATGGAAAGCACCACCGCGACGAAATTATCGTCGAGCGGGATCCGGAAAATGACAAAGGCAAAGTAGGCTACCAACAGGTCGTTGAGCAGGGCCAGCAGCGCCATGATGCCGGCGGACAGGCCCCCGATCTTGCGGAAGCGCAGGCCCACATAAATCACCAGGAAAATCGCCGCGAGCCCGATAGCCACCAGGCATTTGATGAAGAACCAGCGGCCGTTGGCGGGTTCCAGGGCATAGACATTGATCCGCTCGATCCCGTGGTCAGGATAGGCGGCCGTCAGGGCCTCGAGAAGGCCGTCCTGCTCCGCCAGGTCGATCCGGCGGGAGAGCTCCACCGATATGGTGTTGTCGGCGAGATCGCTCTCGGAGATCGTCACCGACGCGTCGGGAAGCTTCTCCTGATCACCTGTTCGACGGCACCGTTGTCGATATCGCCGGCAAAGCTGTACTTTAGAAGCGTACCGCCTTTGAAGGCGATGTCCAGCTCCACGCCGAAAATGAAGTTGCAGACGATCCCCACGAGGAGTATGGCGAGGGAGATGCCGATGAACACCTTTGCGGCGTCCGACAAAATCAAACTGTTTTGTCATGTCGTTTACCTCCCAACAGCCAGGGTTTGCGCAGGAACCGGAACCGGGTGGCCGAGCGGATCATCAGCCGGGTGGCGAACACGCCGATGATGAAGTTGAAAACGATACCGGCGAACAGGGTGAAACCGAAGGAGTAGACCGCGCCGCTTGTGGCCACTGGGAACATGAAGAGGAACGGATACAGAACTGTGGACCAGAAGCTGGAGGGAGGGCCGAAGACCCCCATGAGCACGACCGCGACAATGATGACCGTGATGTTACCATCGAAGATGGCAGAGAAGGATTCGTGGCAGCCGCTGTTGACAGCACCGTCGATGGTCTTGCCCATCCGGATACCGTCCTTGATCCGTTCGGCCGTGATGACGTTCGCGTCCACGCCCATTCCGATCGACAGGATGATACCAGCGATACCGGGCAGGGTCAGGGTGAAGCTGTTGAGGAATCGCGAAGTAGCCCGAAACCACGGCGATGGAACCGGCGATCTGTCCCATCAGGAAATGACTGCGATGACGCCGGGCAGGCGGTAGTAGAGGATCATGAAAACCGAGATCAGGGCGAAGGCGATGACGCCGGCCAGCACCATCAGGTCAGGGCTTTTTCGCCCATGGAAGGGGCGATGATGTCGGAGCTCGTCACCTTGATGCCGAAGGGCAGGGCGCCCGAGTTGATGAGGTTGGCGATCGAGGACGCCTCTTTATACTCGGAAAAGCCGTCGATGGAGGCCTTGCCTTCGGTGATGTGCGATTTGACCGACGGATTGGAGATGCACTCGTCGTCCAGCCAGATGGAAATGGTGTATTTCAGATCGCTGTCACCCAAAGGGGCGTTCCGTTCCGCCTGGAGCTTGGTCGCCTCGGCGAACTTATCCTTACCGGACTTTTCGCCTTCCTGGTCGGCGGCGGTTTTGAGCTCAGACCGACGACCGGCTTGTTGGTGTTGGTCGTGGTATCCTGTTCATACGCGGCGGCGGCCCGCTGCACGTCCTGGCCGGTCAGGACCAGGTCCTCGGCGCCTGGCTTTTCGGTGGGAAGGCCATTCGTTTCCTGCCGGTCGAGGTAGAACTCGAGCGAAGCGGTCTTGCCCAGCTCCGCAATCGCCTCAGAGGCATCGAAGTCGGCCTCGTCGCTCTTCCAGGGGAAGCGGACGATCACCTGTTTGTTGGCGACGTCGGCGTACGCCTCGTGGTCGGTTATGTTGTTGCGGATCAGGCGCTGGACGATAACGTCCCGGACGTCGTTCATCTGATCCGCCGTCACCTCGATGGACTCGTCTTCCGGCGCGAACGTCACGTCCACACCGCCGCGGATATCGATGCCGAACCGGATGTCGGCCGCGCCCCGGATAATCGTATCGCGCCGGTCGCCGTAGTGGGTGTACACACCAAAGAAGGCCGTGTACGTCAAGGCGAAGATCAGCAGCGCCACGATGAAGAATACAGGCTTTGCAGTTCGCTTCATCGGCTTGTCCTCCATTGCTTCCATTTGCCGCGTCGTGCGGCATCACATGGAACTTATTATAGGGGCTGGCGGGTCAAAAAGTCAATGCATCCGTCTCCGAAGCGGACTTTTTTATGAATTCACCGATTTTCCGGTGAAGTTTTTTACCATAAATCGCCGGAATTTCGGTTTGACCGCTTGCCGTCCGCGATCCCAAAAACGCCCCCCGGCTCCGGAGATTTCTGGAACCGGGGGACGCAAAGGGATGGGATCAGGCACGGCGTGGCCTGTCCCCGAGCAATTGCCGGGCGGCGGCGAGCTTGGCGCAGACACAGAACAGCTCCATCGCCGTCTGCAGCTCTTCCACCGAGGGGAAAGTGGGCGCGATGCGGATATTGGAATCCTTCGGGTCCCGCCCATACGGATAGGTAGCCCCGGCGCCGGTCATGACCACTCCCGCCTCGGCGAGGAGGCGGACGGTTTCCTTAGCGCAGCCGGGCAGTAGGTTGACGCTGACGAAATAACCGCCCCGAGGCTCGTGCCAGGCGGCGATGCCGGTTCCGCCGAGCTCCCTCGAAAGGGTATCGAGCACCACGGCGAATTTGGGCCGCAGGATGGCGGCGTGGAGCTTCATATGGGCGCGGATGCCGTCGATGTCTCCAAAATACCGGGCATGTCGGAGCATATTGAGCTTGTCGGAGCCGATGGTCTGGATGCTCAGACGGCGGCGGATATCGGCGAGGTTCCGGGGCTGGCCGCGATGCCGGCGATACCCGAACCGGGAAAGCTGATCTTGGAGGTGGAGGCAAAGAATACGGCGATGTCCTCGTTTCCGACAGCTTTGGCCTCGTCGTACAGGTTCAGCAGCACATCGGGGGTATCGGTGAGATGGTGGACGCAGTAAGCGTTGTCCCACATAATCCGGAAATCGGGCGCCGCGGGGCAGAGCGGCCATGCGGCGGACGGTTTCGTCCGAATAGGTGATCCCGTCGGGGTTGGAATACAGCGGGACACCAGATGCCCTTGACCAGCGGATCCCGCACAAAAGACTCCACCTGATCCATGTCCGGGCCGGTTTCGGTCATATCCACGGTAAGCAGCTCAAAGCCGAAATAGTCCGTAACGGCGAAATGCCGGTCATATCCGGGGGGGCGGGGCACAGGAACTTCACCGCCCCTGACGGCACCAGGGCTCCTGCCCGCATACCCCTTTGGAATAGGCGGTGGCGATGTAATCGAACATCATGTTGAGGCTGGAATTGCCGCCGACGATGACGTTTTCCGCCGGCACCCCATCATCGCGCCGAGCAGGGCCCGCGCCTCCGGAATGCCGTCGGGGATGCCGTAGTTGCGGGTATCCGCCCCGCCCGCGGTGCGGTAGCCATCCCGCGCGTTCACACAGTCGAGCATATCGAGGGTCAGGTCAAGCTGCTCGGGACCCGGTTTGCCGCGGGACATATCGAGCTTCAACCCCTGGCCTTATAGGTTTCGTAAGCCGCCTCGCATTCCGCCTCGATGGTTTTGAGCGCGGGCTCTTCGAGTTCCTGCCATGCCGCCATGAATAGGTCTCCTCTCCATTTTTCCATCAATCATGTCTCTCATTCTAGTATATGCCCAGCCTTTTGCAAGTGTCAAAACCAAATCTTGCAAAAAATTGTCAACTTTGCCGATGGAATCCGGACAAAGCGAAAGGGACTCGGGCAGTTTTTTCCCTTCTGAGGCCAAAAGACCGGCAGCGGGGTCAGAGCCCGCCGCCGGTCCCGGAATATTTCCAGTACCGTATGATAGACGCAGGCCGGCTCAGAAATCCGCCGAGCCCGTTGTACGAGGAAAGGGCAGGACATCCCGGATGTTGGCCATGCCGGTGACATAGAGGATCAGGCGCTCGAAGCCGAGGCCGAAGCCCGCGTGCTTGGTTCCGCCGTAGCGGCGAAGGTCGAGATACCACCAGTAGTCCTCGGGATTCAGGTGCAGCTCGGCCAGGCGGGCCTCGAGCACGTCGAGGCGCTCCTCGCGCTGGCTGCCGCCGATCAGCTCACCGATGCCGGGCACCAGCATATCCATGGCGGCGACGGTCTTGCCGTCGTCGTTTAAGCGCATATAGAAAGCCTTGATCTCCTTCGGATAGTCGGTGACGAAGACCGGCATACCGTAGATGCGCTCGGTAAGGTAGCGTTCATGCTCGGTCTGCAGGTCACAGCCCCAGAAAACCGGGTACTCGAACTCCTCCTTGTGGGGCTCGAGCAGGGCGACGGCCTCGGTGTAGGTCACATGGGCGAAGTCGGCCCCCACCAGCGCCTGCAATCGCTCAATCAGGCCCTTATCGTAAAAACTGTTGAAGAAGGCCATTTCATCCGGGCAATGCTCGAGCAGGTAAGCGATCACGTAGGTGATCATATCCTGCGCGAGGGCCATGTCGTCCTCGAGGTCCGCAAAGGCGATCTCGGGCTCGATCATCCAGAACTCCGCCGCGTGCCGCGCGGTGTAGGGAGCGCTCGGCCCGGAAGGTGGGTCCGAAGGTGGACACCTTGGAGAAGGCCATGGCCATGCACTCGGCCGCGAGCTGCCCCGACACGGTCAGGGAGGTGTGGCGTCCGAAAAAGTCCTGGCTGTAGTCGATCTTCCCGTCCTCATCCCGGGGGATGCTGTCGAGGTCGAAAGAGGTCACATGGAACATCTCGCCCGCGCCCTCACAGTCGCTCGAAGTGATGAGGGGGGTATGGGCGTAGATAAACCCGCGTTCCTGGAAAAAGCGATGGATAGCGTATGCCGCCACCGACCGCACCCGGAACACAGCGTTAAAGGTATTCGTCCGGGGACGCAGGTGGGCGATGGTGCGCAGGAACTCGAGGGAATGGCGTTTTTTCTGAAGAGGGTAATCAGCGGTGGAAGCGCCTTCGACCTCAATCGAGGATGCCCGCAGCTCACAAGGCTGCTTAGCCTCCGGGGTCAGGACCAGCTCCCCCGCCGACGCACAGGGCGGCGCCGACGTTCTGACGGGCGATCTCCTCGAAATTGGCGAGCGTCTCCCGCTCCGCGATGACCTGCAGGTTGCGCTGGCAGCTTCCATCGTTGAGCTCGATGAAGGCGAGAGCCTTGGACTCGCGCAGGGTTCTCACCCATCCGCAGACGGTGAGCGTCTGTCCCGCGAGGGTTTCGGCGTCGGCGTAGACCGACGCGATTTCATGACGTTTCATGGCTGACCATTGCCTTTCCGGTTTAGATTGCATGCTGCAATGAGGCATGCGGACCAATCTGGTTTGGCCGATATGGTTAGTATTATACCAAACTTTTCCGATAAAACAAGGGGAAGGGCCGGTTTCTCCGCGAAATACCCCCAAACCGGCGAAAACTCGCTCTAAACCGCCGGTTTTCCGTTCCGATAGACCTGTAGGCCGGAACTGACGGCTATCCCAGCGATTAAGCAGGCGCTCCGTTTCCGAAGGGTTCGGGGTAATCCCTTTTGGAAAGAGGAAAAACGCGAAAATCCCCCTTGACAAGCCGGTGGTTATTTTGTATAATGATGCTCGTTCCTTAAAGAAATGGACGTTTAGCTCAGCTGGTAGAGCATTCGCTTGACGTGCGAAGGGTCAGCGGTTCGAGTCCGTTAACGTCCACCATAAAAACCCCGCGCGAACGTCCCGTTTTGGGTGTTCACGCGGGGTTTCGTTTTTGGGAAATTCTATCGTGGATTCTGCGTGTGCGGCCCCCTTGGTTTGTTTATATCCGCACAAAAAAACGGGAGCCCGGGTCATCTTGGGAATGATGTATGGGCTTATGACCGGCCAGGCTTCCGTCAAACAAGGGATCCCTTTGCGTCCAGGGAACCGGCCGGCTCTCTTACAGATACGCCTTGAGCTGTTCGACGTTGTTTTGCTCGAATTTCAGCAAACGCTCGGCGAGCCGGCGGACGTCGGGATCGGCTTCCTTTATATCGTTGAGATGCTTCGTGATCTCGATGATCCCTTTATTGCTGCCCTTCATCATCATCTCGGCCATAGAGGAGACCGAACCGTCGGCTATGGCGTTGACATTGATCATGATATAGGAAGAGATTTTCGCCATGGGCCCGACGCTTTTTGGCCTCCTTGTGCCTCTTCTCCAGGGCCTTGTGAGCCAGGTCATACATCTCGTCGTATTCCCGGTACTGGGATTCGATCACCCGGCGGAATTCCTCATGTTTGACCACTTCGATGAGCTGCTGGATCGAACTTTTCCCCATTTCGGTATTTTGTGAGATATACTGAAGGAGAGCCACATTGTCGTTCATAATCTTTCCACACCTTTCCGGCAAACTGTCCATAGCATTCCCGGAGACGGTGTGAATATGCGCTAAGACAAACGAAGCAGCCCTTTTTCCGCCATCGCCTGGACGGCCAGCAGCACGCCCAGCTTGCCCGAGTGAAAATTGAGCCCTCCCTGCATATACGCGGCATACGGTTCCCGCAGAGGCGCATCGGCGGACAGCTCGATGGAGGCGCCGTTTGTAAACGCACCCGCCGCCATGATCACCTGGCTGTCGTATCCAGGCATGTCCCAGGGCTCGGGCACCACAAAGGCGTCCACCGGCGCGCCGCGCTGCATGCCCTGGCAGAACGCGATAAGCGCCTCGGGGGTGCCCAGCCGGACGGCCTGGATGATATCGGCCCTCTCTTCGAGCGGACCGGGCGTCACCTCATATCCCAGCCCTTCCAGAAGCGAGGCGGCAAACACGGCGGTCTTGAGCGCCTCCCCCACGACATGGGGCGCGTGGAACAACCCCATAAACAGAGTGCGGTTGTGCCCCAGGGACGCCCCGACCTCCCGGCCGAGACCGGGAGTGGTCATCCGGGCGGCGCACAGCTCCACCAGGTCCTCCCGGCCGCAGATATATCCGCCGTTTTCCGCGATGCCGCCGCCAGGGTTTTTGATCAGGGATCCGGCCATCAGATCGGCGCCCACGGCCGTGGGCTCGTCCGTTTCCACAAATTCGCCGTAACAATTGTCCACGAACACCACGGCATCGGGCCGTACGCTCCGGACGGCGCGGATGATCCCGCCGATGTCCTCCACCCGCAGGGAGGGGCGCAGGCTGTATCCCCTGGAGCGCTGGATATGGACCATTCTCACCGACGGCTCCTCCTCCAGCGCCCGTACGATGCCGGACGGATCCGGCCGGCCGGCGGGATCCAGCGGGACCTCCCGATACCGCACGCCGAATTCCCGCAGAGACCCCGGAGCGGCCGTCTTTTCGCCGATCACGCCCTCGAGCGTGTCATATGGGGCGCCGGTGGCGGCAAGCAGAGTATCGCCCGGGCGCAATACGCCGAACAGGGCGATGGTGATGGCGTGGGTGCCGGAGACGATGCTGTGCCGCACCAGGGCGTCGGGGCGCCCATAGCGTCGGCAAACACCCGGTCGAGCACCTCCCGGCCCCGGTCCCCATACCCGTACCCGGTGGTAGGGGCAAAATGGGATTCACTCACCCGGTTGGCGATAAACGCGCCGAGGACTTTGCGCTGGTTTTGTTCCGTAACCGCTTCGATGCGGGAAAACGCCGCAGCCGCGCGGGCCATGGCTTCCCCGGCGAGACGTTCCAGCCGGGGATCGATCGAAAAATATCGGGTAGCAAAAGACAAGCCGCCTTTCTATGTTTCTGCCGTCCGGTTACGCGGACGGGGAGGAATACCGCCGCAGCTCCCCAGCTGCCGCAGAACGAAAAGCCGAGCCGTTCATAAAGACGGCGCGCCCCTTCGTTTTTGGACAGATATCGATCCGCCGCCCCTCCCCTGGAGGACGGCCGCCAATGTGGTGACACAGGCGGAGGCATATCCTCTGGAGCGATAGTCCGGCAGGGTCGCGACCGCGCCGAGAACGGCACCGTCCCGCGCCTGCGCCACCGTCATCGCGCAGGCGACCGGTCTGCCCATTTCCCCTAACCACTGCGGCACGGCAGACGCCGTGCCGCATACGGTGGGAAACGTCGGCATACCAGGCGTCGAAGGCCGGAAGCGTTTCCCCAAAGCCGGTTTGGAGTATCGGGTAAATCTCCCGCGGGGAGGATGTCAAGTCGGCCGGGCCGGTAGGGACAATTCGGTCCCGGAGAGTCAGGACGGCACCGGTTTCCAGCCGGGACCGGGGCCATAACGCCGCAAGCAGCCGGGCGTTTTCCTCGTCTGTGCGCACCGACCGGACCTCGGGCTGCATCGTCAGAAAAATGAACAGCTCGTCCCGTTCCTCCTGCTGGAGTTCTATGACGGCATGGCCGTCCATGAGTGAGATGGCCGAGCCGTATTCCCCCCTCCAGAAGCGGAGAAAAGACTGCTCCACCCCATAAGCCTGCACCAGAGACAGGATGCGGACCCCGCCTCGCTCCGAGGGGTATAGTTTTCAAAGCTTTCCGGAGTAGCTGTCTGTATCATAGGCACCGTCCTCTCGATCGCAGGCGCTTTTGCACCTCACACCCCGGCCGCGGGCAGCCGGTCGCGCAGCAGCCGCAGCAGCGCCAGCGTATCCCGCAGATCTTCCTTGCGCAGCGCGCAGGCGGGAGAATGGATATACCGGCAAGGCAGGGATATGGCCGCGACGCGGCAGCCCGCCCCCGTCAGTTGTATAGCGCCCGCGTCGTTGCCGCCCGCCACCACGGTTTTGGGCTGCACCGGCAGATTTTCCTTTTCCGCCAAGGCGGTGATATACTCGTACAGAGGACGGTCATACAGCGTCCGCTTGTCCATGAAGGACAGCACCGCCCCTTCCCCTGCCGGCAGACCTGCCGTTCGGCAGGACACCCGCGGTATCCGCCGCCGTGGTGGCGTCGACCACCACGGCGAGTTCCGGCTGGACGGCAAAGGCTACCGCTCCGGCCCCCCGCAGGCCCACCTCCTCCTGGACGGTAAAAGCCAGCGTGATGTCGTACGCGGGCGTCTCCTCGGCCAGGGACAGCAACAGGGCGCAGCCCGCCCGGTCGTCCAGGGCCCTGGCGCTGAACAGCCCGCCACCCAGCTTTTCATAGCCGCTGTCGAACACCGCCACATCCCCCGGCGCGGCGATTTTCTCCGCCTCTTCCCGGGAATCACAGCCCAGATCGATGAGCAGACGGGCGGCGTCGGGCGGCGTCTCCTTTTCCTGTTTGGTGCATTGATGGGTCGCCTTGCCTCCGATCACCCCGGCATGGCCGTTCACCCGAACCCGCCGCGCAAACAGGACCCGGCTGTCGATGCCGCCGACGGTTGTAAAACGCAGATACCCGTCGTCGGTGATCCCGGTCACCATCAGGCCGACTTCATCCATATGGGCAGCGAACAGCACCCTGTGGGGCGCCTGCTGCCGGCCCTTGAGGCGGGCGACGACGCTGCCGAGCCTGTCCACCGACACCTCCATCTCCGCCGGGGAGGCGGCCAGAACCCGCAGGATATGGGCACGCACCTCGTCTTCCCGGCCGGATACGCCCGGCAGGGAACAGAGCTTTTTCAACGTCGCGTTCACACTCATAACCGGCTCCCCTCCCCGTCCATATCCTGCACATAGGCCGCCAGCAGGCGGCCGACATCCTCCACATCGCTGAGCTGGACGACCTCGGTCGGCGTATGCATATATTTCAGCGGGATCGAAACCAGGCCGGCGGGGACACCCGTGCGCACCGAGGCGATGGCGTCGGCGTCGGTGCCGGTATCCCCGCCCATCACCTCCGCCTGGCTCGGGATCCCCCGCTTTCCAGACAGCGCTGTCAGCCGGCGGAGATCCCCGCATCGAGGCATGGAGACCAGCCGATCATCGGCCCTTTGCCCATGACGCCGCACTTGTCCGGGTCGGCGTCGGGGAGTACGGGCGAAACTGACATCCACAGCCAGCGCCGCATCGGGGGCGAGGCCGAACGCCGCCGTTCCCGCCCCTCTGGTTCCGAGCTCCTCCTGCACGCAGAAGGCCAGCGCCAGGTCGCAGGCAAGCGGGCCGTCCCTGAGCAGCTCCAGGCACCACAGTACCGCAGCCACGCCCGCCCGGTCGTCGAGCGCCTTGGACCACACCCGTCCCCCTGCGAGATCGGTGAATTCCGCCGCGAAGGTAGCGTGGGTGCCGGGGGAGCAGCCGGCGGGCATGCCGGGCGTCCAGCCCGGTGTCGATGCCAAGAGAAGCGATTTCGGGCAGCTTGTCTGCGTCCTGCCCCGCCAGGTGCGGCGGAGTGGAACAAAGAGGCCGCCGACGGGCTTCTCCCCCACAGCGTCACCCGGGCACCCGTGACGGCGCGGCGGTCCACCCCGCCGCACGCCTCGGTATACACGAACCCGTCGTCATCCACACGGGTGACGACGAAGCCGATCTCATCGATATGCGCCTCCAGCAGCAGCAAGGGTGCGCCGTCCAGGCCGCATCGCTGGATGCCCATGACACTGCCGAGCGCGTCTACCCGCACATCCTCTATATACTCCTTCAGCATGGCGGCCGCCGTCTCCGCGGCCCCAGTGAGGCCGGCGGCGCCGGGAGCCCCGCACAGCCGCTCGAGGCAAGTCCGCAGTTCCATATCCCTGTCCATCCCTTTCCCTATCCGTCCGGATTGATCGGAGAAGACCGTTCAGCCTTCCATAAGTGCCGTCACGAGGCGCTTGAAATGATCGCCCCGTTCCTCAAAGTCCTTGTACATGTCGAAACTCGCGCTGGCCGGAGAAAGGAAAACGACCTCCCCGGGTTCGGCCAGACGGCGGGCGGTGAGAACCGCCTCCTCCATATCCTTGACCCGATAAATCGGGAGCTCGGAGCAAGCGCGGATGGCCGCCTGGATCGCCGGAGCGGTATCTCCCATCAGGATCGCAGCGCTCACCGTTTCGGCTGCGACCGGGCCGAGGGGGTCATAGGGGATATGCTTGTCATAGCCGCCCGCGATGAGGATGACCCCATGGCCGAAGGCGCGCAGGCCCGCGATGGTGCGGGTGGGGCTGGTGCCGATGGAATCGTTGACCCATCTCACCCCGTCCAGTTCCGGACCAGTTCACAGCGGTGAGACACCCCGCCGAAACCGCGGGCAAACGCCCCCATGACGGCGGGGGGCACCTTTCCCCATACCGCCGCGAAGGCAGCCAGGAAATTTTCGACCATATGGCTGCCGGGCAGGCGGATCTCCTTCGCCGGCAGGATCGGGACGGCCTCGCCGCCGTCCCGGCCGTACAGGGTCCCGTCCTGGCCGAGATAGGTCCCTCGCTCCACTTCATGAAGGCGGGAAAACCGAAACACATCGCTTCTCAGGCCCTCTGAAAACCCCTGTGTGATAGTGTTGTCCGCATTGAGGACCGCCCGGTCCGAGGCTTGCTGGTACCGCACGATATTCCGTTTCGCGTCGGTGTACTCCGCCATATCGGTATGCCAGTCCAGATGGTTGGGGGCAACGTTCGTCACCACCGATACCTGCGGGCTCCGTTCCATCCGCTGGAGCATGAAGCTGGACAGTTCCACCACTACTACGTCCTCCGGGCGGATCTTCTCGATCTCCGGCAGCAGCGGCCAGCCGATATTGCCCCCGAGGTGGACGGTATATCCCGCCGCCTGCAGCAGCCCCGCGACAACGCTCGTCGTCGTGGTTTTGCCGTCCGAGCCGGTGACGCCGTAGACCGGCGCGGGGCTGAGCTCGAGGAGCAGCTCGATCTCGGTGGTGACCCTGCACCCTCTCCCGCGTGCCGCTTCAAACGCCGGCAGCGTGGGCTTCATTCCCGGGGAGCGCAGGATCAGGTCCACCTCCAGGTTATCGAGGTACCCCTCTCCGAGCTTCAACACGGCGCCGGCCTGTTCCAGACCGTCGGCCGCCGCCCCGATGGATGCCCGGTCCCGCTTGTCACAGGCCAGCACCTGCACGCCATGCTCCAAAAACTGATGTGCCACCGGGATATGGGTCCGGCCAAGTCCGCAAACCGCGACTCTTCGTCCCCTCAGCGAATCAAAAAGCCTCGCATTTCGTCTGCGTCAACATCATGTCCCGCCTTCCTGCCATTTCCATACTCGGTATATTATACTGAGAAAACGGGAAAATATCAACAGCCTGTTAAAAAGCTGGGGCGGATTCGTTAACTTTTTATAAACGATGTGGGATTTGGTTGCAGGCACGAGAAAAAGAAGGTAAAATAACGAATATAAGAATGGGCCAGCGGTATCCTTTCCGCCGGCCCCCCGAATCGCTATGCGGAAAGACGTGAGGACAGCGTATGTTCTTTTTATGAAGGCCAATCCTGTCCGGTATGCGGGCAGCCCTTTCAGGAGACAGACGACATCGTCGCCTGCCCCCAGTGCGGTGCGCCCCATCACAGGGAATGCTGGAAAAAAGAAGGGCAGTGCCACTATGCCGCGGCGCATGGCACCCCTGAGCAATGGAAACGGCCGGAACCCCAGCCGCAGCCGGCCGAGGGCCCGCCTCCATCCACGGACGTACAAGGGAAAACCTGTCCCCGTTGCGGCAAGGACAACCCCAATATGCCGAGTTTTGCGCCCGCTGCGGGAAGGAACTGCCTGCCTCCGACTGGGCCAGCGCCGCTCCGCCCCCGCCGGTGCCCCGGTCCCGCCCCCTTATGCACCGCCCGCTTCTTACGGTGAATACGCGCCTTTCCGGGCGCCTGTGTATGACGCCATGGGCGGCATCCCCATCAAGGAAGAGATTGAGGACGGGGTCACGGCCGGTGAGGTAGCCCAAACCGTCGGCGTGAATACCGCCTATTATGTCCCGCGCTTTCACCGGATCAGCCGCAGCGGCTCCAAAGTTTCCTGGAACTGGTTTGCCTTTCTGATCACCCCTGCTGGCTGGTCTACCGCAAAAACTTCCTGACCGGGGGCTGACCCTGCTGTTCTGGATCGCCCGCCAGCTTCTCTCTTCTTTTTCTCTCTGCAGTATATTTCTCCCCTGCTTGCGGACGGCGGCAACCTCTATGCCGATATGTTGTCCGCGATCGATACCCTAATGCAGTCTCCGGCACCCGCCTTCTTCTGATCGCCCTGGTCGTCGCCGGGCTCGGAGAACTGCTCCTGCGGATTTTCTTCGGCCTGTTCGGCAATTATTTTACATGCGGAACGTGATCCGAAATCCAAAAAGTGGCAGACTGACCCCGATGCCCGCTATCACCAGAACGTCTTTACTTCAGGGGGCGTCTCCTTCGGCCTGGGCACGGCCGCGTATATGTGCATTTTCCTGTCGCAATACCTCCTGCTGTTTTTTGCGATGTAGCACTTTCCATGCCAACTGCGGCCGGAGAAAGGGGCGGTAACGGGTATGCCGGATTATACAAATACCGTCTGCCCTGTCTGCGGGCAGGCATTTAGCCCGGAAGACGACGTGGTGGTGTGCCCGCTCTGCGGGGCGCCGCATCACCGCGCCTGCTACAAGCGAAACGGCCGCTGTGCATACGCGGCCGACCACGGCACTCCCCGCCAGTGGACGCCTCCGGTCTCCCGCGGGGATGAGGACGCGCGCATCTGCGGCAATTGCGGCACGGCCAACCCGCCAGGCGCGGACGTCTGCGCCTGCTGCGGATATCACATCGATCAGCCCCTTCCTCCCGATCCGGCCGAACGGCAGCCCCCATCGACGCGAGCGTCTTTTTACGCCCAATTCAGCCCTTATGTGGGCATCGCTCCCGACAGCCTGATCGACGGATATCCCGCTATGGATGTTGCGACGTTTCTGGGGCCGAATTCGGGGTTTTATCTGTCCCGTTTCCATTTCATGCGGGTGCAGAAGAGCAAAATATCCTGGAATTGGGCCGCCGCCCTGTTCCCGGCCGGATGGTTCCTCTACCGCAAAATGTACAAAGCCTTCGTCCTGGTTTTCCTTTTTATCGCTTCTCTTTGCCCTCCCCGGCCTTTACATGGCGGGTACGGCGGCCCGGCAGGTGTTTTTCGATCCGTCCGCCATCCAGACCTATTGGCCGGATATATCCCCTCCGCTCGCGCTGGTTTTCAATATTGCGACGACGCTCCATTTCTTTTTCCGGCTGGTCATGGCCAGCCGGTCCAACCATCTCTACCGGCGGCACACCATGGCCTGTATGGCCGGCATCCAGGCGGCCTGTCCCGACGCTCCCGCCTATCATCACGCGCTGGTCAAAAAGGGCGGCGTCAGCCGTACTGCTGTTCTCGTATACATTTTAGTGCTGGCCGCGGCCGCCAGCACGGCCTTCTGCCTACTGGCCTTCTATCCCCTGATGTGATCGAAAAGCCTATATTGTCTATCAAACTACAGTCTATCATTGAGAGGAGAATCCCCATGTACCAGAAAGTCCGAAAGGCTGTCATCCCGGCAGCCGGGCTCGGCACCCGCGTGCTGCCCATCACCAAATCCATGCCCAAGGAGATGCTCCCTGATTGTGGACAAGCCCGCCATCCAGTATATCGTGGAGGAGGCGGTCCGGTCGGGTATCACGGATATCCTCATTATCACCAACCGCGGCAAGGAAATCCTTGAAGATCATTTCGATCACAGCATCGAACTGGAGGAAAGGCTGGCACAGAGCGGTAAAACCGATATGCTGCGGCAGGTACAGGAAATTTCGTCTTTGGCCAACCTCTACTTCATCCGCCAAAAAGGAGACGAGGGGACTGGGTCACGCGGTCGGCCGGGCCAGGGCTTTTGTAGGGGATGAGCCTTTCGCCGTACTGTACGGCGACGACGTCATCATCGGCGAGGACCCGCCTGCGGCCAGCTCTGCCGGGCATATGAAGAGTATGGCCTCGGTGTCGTCGGCATCAAGGAGGTCACCCCGAACAGATTGTCCGGTACAGCTCCCTGAAAGTCGATCCCCTGCGGGACAACCTGTACCGGGTCACCGACATGGTGGAAAAGCCTTCTCCCGACAAGATCCTCTCCCTGTTTTCCATTCTCGGCCGGTGCGTGCTCCCGCCGGAGATTTTCGACATCCTCGACCGGACCCAGCCCGGAGCGGGCGGGGAAACCAGTTGACAGACGCCATGATGACCCTGGCCCGGAGGGATGGGATGACGGGGTTGATTTCACCGGGAAACGCTACGACATGGGCAACAAGCTGGGGATCCTGCAGGCCATCTGCGAGGTGGCGCTGGATCATCCCGAGGTGGGCGACGGATTCCGGGCCTATCTCAAGGAACTGGCCAAAACATTGTGACTGGAATCGCCAAACAGCCCGCGAGTTTTACTCGCGGGCTGTTTGTTTCATATGATCCGTGCGGGCATGCCCGGCTTCACGAAGGGTCTGAGGGCTTTTTTTCCAGCGCCCAGATATGCCGGTCCCGCCGGAAAAATGAGACAGGTCGCCTCCCCTGTGACCGCCAGCAGCAAAAACAGCATCGCGGCGCCCGAGCCCTTGCCCCTCGCCGAACAGGAAGAGCAACGGGCTGCCGGGGAACTGGACGGCCATCAGGGGCTCGAACACGGTCGACCAGCAGGCCTCCCAAAAAATATCCCACCGGGATGGTGAAAACTGCAGGGTGTTCCGAGCCGCAAAGACCCGCCCCTGCATCTCCAGCGGGATGTGCGAGCGCAGCAGCGCGTTCAGATTGGTGTTCATCACCGGGATGAGGAGCCATCGAGCACCCCGCCGACGCACCACACCGGCAGGGTACGGCCGACGGCCAACAGCACGTTTTCAATTCCCATGGAAAGCAGTAGCGTGTTGCAGATCACCTTCACCCGGCTCTTCGGCGCGGGCGCGAGGGGTAACGAGCACGCTGCCCGCTACCGTAGCGAGGCCGGTGCAGGTGTTGACCAGGCCCAAGGCGGCCTGCCCGCCGCCCTGCCGTGAAAGCAGCATTGCGGGCAGCGCCGCGTTATACAGGGACGCGGTCAGGTTGATCGCCGCGAGAAACAGGATCAAACCAGTATGCCCCGGTTTTGCCGCAGGTATCGCATCCCGCCGAGACAATCCCGCCACATCCGGCCCTTTTCCTCCGGCTCACCCCGCGGCACGGACGGGACATGGATGAACAGCGCCAGGCTGAAAAAGGCGGACGCAAAGGTGGCGAGATCGATGAGGATCACCACGTCCAGCCCGCCGAACGCCAGCACCGCCGAGGCTGCGGCCGGGGTCAGGACCGTCACCAGCGCGTTCGAGAAGGACTGGAGCCCGCTGACCCGCTGGAGCTTGTCCCGGGGGGCGAGGAGCGTGACGGTGACGTCGGAAGCGGGCTGCTGAACGGTATTCATCAGCCCATTCAGGGCGCTCAGCAAATAGAGGTGCCATACGGCCAGCCGTCCCGCACGGAGAAGGCCGTATACGCACAGGGTCGTGACGGCGGCCAGGGTGTCGCACACCAGCATAGTCCGTTTTTGGTCAAGCCGGTCGCAAAGGGCGCCGGCAAACAGGCTCATCGCCACATAGGGTGCGTAGGAACATACCGACAGCAACGACGTGGTCAGGGCGGAACCCTGCTGCTGATAGGACCAGACAATGAGCGCAAAGCTGGTCATAGAACTGCCCAGAGCCGACAGGGACTGGGTGGACCATAAAAGCAGAAAAGGGCGCATACCGGCCGGGGCCGGCGCGCGAAATGGATGTTTCATTCGAACTTTGCTCCTTATCGTTCCGGATATCCGGAAAATCGTCTGGGATGCAAAGTCCTATTGGACGGCGGGACGCCGGCTGCTTTTGGCGTCCGTTCCGCTCCATGCAAATCCGTCCTCAGACTTTGCATGGAGCTTTCACAATACACAGCCGCATTGGGAATCCCCCTTTGACGCAAACAGGATATGGAAGCAGTGTACACCTCCCATCCGGTCCTGTCAATCCGGATACAGCAGCATCCAGTCCCTGGCAACCCCGGAAGAAGATTCATAATCGGGCGGCGGCGGGCATACTATAGAGTAGCCGGAACAGAAAGGAAGCTGCCGTATGCACACCGTCTCTAAGCGCAAATTTGATTTCCGCGCCTTCGCGTTTTTGAAATTCTCACCCTGGGCGCCGGCCTGCTCAGCGGTTTTGTCAGCGGAACGGCGGGGTTTGAGCGCCTCATAAAGCCTCCCCTCACTCCCCCGGCTTTTGTCTTTCCCTTTGGTCTGGACGGTTCTGTATGCACTCATGGCCTTCGCGGCCTACCTAGTCTTCAACACCGACGATATCGATCGAGGCGCGCCCCTGCGGATGTATCTGCTGCAATTATTGGTAAACGTCCTGTGGCCCGTCTTCTTTTCCGGCTGGAATGGCGCCTGTTCTCGTTTTTCTGGCTGCTCCTCCTCATCGCCCTCGTCACCCTGACCATGACGGGATTCAAGTATATCCGGCCCGCCGCCTATTACCTCATGCTGCCCTACTTACTGTGGTGCCTTTTTGCCGCATATCTCAATCTCGCATTCTATCTGCTCAACCGTTGACAATCCCGCGGTCGGTCCGCCTCTATATCCGGGACACCCCCGTATCCCGCCGACTTACCGTATACAACCCCCGGCTGTTTCATACGGCCGGGGGGCGTTTTTCATAAAATTTTGGGGCATCAGAATTCCTTGTATTGGTCCCGGCGTCCACTTCCAGGTTGGATTTTCTAGAAAAAGCCGGCCGACGGCCTTGAAATTCGGGAGCTTCATATGTCGATCTTCCGTCCGGCTTCCTGCGTAATTGTGTGCCGTATGGAGGAGCAGCGCAAAAGCACCATCATACAGATCAGACTGTCAAATACGCAGCCATATTCTCCACACGGCAAAAAGCTCCCGGTTTTCCTAATAAAGAAAACGGGAGAAGAGGTCTTGCCCGAACCATCCGGTACGATGATTAGGGGACAACGGTTCCCCATTCCTCCGGGAGAGGGATGCATCGTAAAAGTATAAAAACAGACGCCGCATCAGATGCGGCGTCTGTTTGGGATCATACGGAAGGGCTCTGCGTGGCGGAGGCCTTCTTTTTATCTTCCGTTTTTGAGGAGAAGCAGGAGGAAAAGCAGGAGTGCGGCTCCCGCCACCACTGCAATGGCAACCATATGGGATGCCGAGGAATCAACACCCGTCTTCGGCCCATCAATCAGGGGACATCCTCATCGTCGATGTTCTCCCCCGAGCTCGGCGGAGGCGTCAAGGGGGTGGATTCATCCGGAATTTCCTCAGGAGGCGTGGCGTCACAGATGAGAACCCACTTGACCACCGACATCGTATCCTGGTATTCGTTGCCCAGGGACAGCGGCACACCCACCTCAAAAGTCAGGCTGGCCACCGCATTGTCCGAGAGACGTCCAATCACGATGCCGTGCTCGGTATTGGGATACCGGGCGGTCAAACCAGCGGAATCGGAAGTAGGATGCTGGTGCTGCGGATCCCCCGGAAGCGGGGCCCTGGTAGTAGACCTCGACCGGATTTCCCTGCCGATCGAGCGCGGTAATGGTCAGGGTGAGCTCCTTTATGAGCTGCTCGGCATAGGCGGCTTCGGATAAAGCCTCTTCCGGGTGTGTCTGCAGATATTCAGCATACACCTCTTCGCCGACTTCGGCGCGCAGGTAGACGAGCAGGGTATCGTTGCTCTGGTTGACGATGTCCATGCTCTTGGTAAAGGACGAGCCGGGCATCAGGTTTTTACCCGCATCGCCAAAAAGTCGTCGGCGGGACTCGATTGGATCCGGGTGCTTCCATCATAGGTGATGGTAATATCCGGCTCCCCGTCCGCGGCCCCGGCCGAGACGGCACCTGAAACACCGCCTGCCATCAGCAGCGTCAGAGATAAACAGAGCGCGGCTATTTTGTTCGGCGTATTCTTGCGCATGGCATCATATCCTTTACTGTAGCATAGCGCCTAAAGCGTGTAACAATCCGGGTTCGGAGACAGGCTTATTCAGGCTGGACGTCGCCCCAGCTGATGATGGAACCATCCTCTTCGGAGGGATCAAAGTAATCCGACTGGACAGCTTCGGCCGTGATGTTGACCTTGAACTCCGTATCATTGATCTCGTTGCCCCAGTCCGGAACGGTCAGCTTGGTGAAGAGGACGATCGGATCGGCGCCGGCAGCCAGGATATTTTGATAGTAGTAATAGCCGTCCTCGCCCTTGATCCAGTTTTCCCCATCGATATCGAGCAGCGCTTCGACTTCCTGGGACTGGGTCTCGGTAAGGCCTTCATATGCCAGCAGCACACGGACATACGCATCGTTTTTACCCACGTTTTCGATGGTGGGATCCTTGTCGATGACCTGCCGGGGAACTACATTCGCGATTGTGTTGGTGTTGTCGGTGTCTTCACTGAACTGGGGCTCGGTCAGCGTGATCTTGACATTCCCCATCGTGACGGTGTTCAGGGTGCTGTGGCTGTCGGTAAACAGGGCGAAGGTAGCGCCGATGGCCACCAGAGCAACGAGGGCGACCGCAGTAACAAGGACGGCGATTTTCTTTTTCATGTGAATGTCTCCTCCATAATCTGTTTCGGTTCGTCAAGCCGGCTTTCCGCCGGGGCAAACGGGACCGTCAATCAGGCCTGCGGGTTCATCAAGTTGTCCAGCGCTACCTTCGCGGCATCCAGATCCGCAACGCCCTCGGCCTGGACGGCATAGGCGGTGATAACGATGTCGAACGGATAAACAGCGCTCACATCTTTGATCTGCACGGTATCAAACAGAGCGTCGGTCTTGCCGTTGGCGGCGACCTTCGTGTTGAAATAGAAGACCGAGTTGGTATCGTCTTTGGCAACCCAGTTAGCGTCGGTAACGAAGGAGACCTGGTCCGCGAGGGTGGAGAAAGGAACCTTGGTGTCGCCGTTGTTCCAGGTATATTCGAGCTTGATCGCGATCCAGCAATCGTGGGCGCCAGTGTTTTTAACGGTGGGGTCCTTCGGGATTTCGCGGCCGGGCACAATGTTCTGGGCGAGGACCTGGCCGAGCTGCGCGGGCTGGGGTCCAGTTTCCCGCCGCCGAAGTCCACTCCGTCGAATTGAGGCTCACGCAGTTCAATCTGAATGCCGTTTTCCGCGACGGTGAAGGTATTGGTCACAGGGCCGGTGGAATCGGACAGCAGGGCGAACGTGGCGCCGATCGCGATCACAGCCACCAGGGCGAAAGCCGGGAAACGAGCAGTACATTCTTCTTTTTCATCATTGCGACCTCCTAAATTTATGGTTGTGTATGTGTGGATTGTATTTTTTCCGATTCTCCCGAATCGGTTTTTCCTCGGTAAGGGCACCCGCCGGAAGAGGGAGGCTTCCGGCGGAGTGCCAGAGGAAGGTTTCGTGAACAGATCGGGCAGGAAGGCGAGGAGCACCACCACCAGCAGGACCGCGCAGGCGATCAGGATGCCGGGAAGGGTGCGGATATTCACCGCCACATAGCCGATCAGGGGAATGGCGAACTGGCTGGAACGGCCGATCAGGCTGTCAAAGGGAACCGTATCTGTAACACCGCTGACGTTGTCGCCCTTCGTCGTGAAGATCCGGGCATCGGTGTCGATCGCGACCCGATGGGTAATCGGCTCGGCAAGCCCCTCTCTGTGGAAGGTGATGGGATCACCGATCTCAATTTCAGCGGGCTCCACTTTTTGACAAACACCACGCTGCCGGTGGGATAGGCGGGTTCCATGCTGGCACTGAGCACCGCCATCGGCCGGTAGCCGAACAGATAGGGAACCAGCAGCGCTGCGGCGACCAGCACCATGAGCACCATCAATACGGTGGAAAGAATGCTGCAGATCTTCTTGATCAAAGCCGTTTATCCTCCTACCTGAGAACCAGGGCGCCGTTTTCCAGCCGGACATCCGTCCACGCCTCGGCCAGGGCACCGCCCTCTGCCTGGATGGATTCGGATATCACCTGGACCTCAGATTGTCCCACGCCGCCTCGGTCGCTTTGCCTTCGGCGATCGTCACCCGCTCGAGAAGCAGGCCGGTGGTCGTTCCGGGGCTCACCCGGGTCTTGCAGTAGAAATAGCCGGTGGCCTCATCATAGAGCCAGCGATCAGCCCAGTCATCCGCGAGGAGGAGCGTGACGTCGCCCATCTGCAGCTTCTGGCCATCCGTTTGATAGGGGCGGTACCGAAGGCCAGCTCCCCGGCGGCAGCCGCCGTTCCGTTGGCCTTCCAGCCGGGAATCAGCATCACCCGCACATAGGTGTCCACATCGCCGGTGTTTTTGATTTCGACCTGTTTGACGGCCCCGTCCTCATCGTAGGGAATCGTGTTGCTGGAGTCGGGCGTCGGGTCACTGTTCTCGACAATGTCCTGCGACACGGTCCCGGGCGCGAATTCGTTGACCTTTTCATCGGTGACATGCTTGAGGAGCGCGTAAGTCATACCCACGCCGCACACGCACAGTACCAGGACACCGGAGGCGATCAGTACGGCGAGCTTCTGAATCTTCATACTGTACCTCCTTCGAACACGTTGACCACACTGTCGGTGGCACCGGCCCATTTATCGTTTTCTTTTCATTGATGAATACAGCCGTAATCGCATCGTCCGTATAACCGTCTGCGCATCCGAGTGTCTGCGCATCCTGGTTTTTGTCGATCAGGTCATACCGCCAAGACCAGCCGGTCTGTTCCGTAATTTCATACCGGCCCTTGGGAAGCCCTGTCACGGTGATGCTTCCGGTCTTGTCGTCACCAGTGAACACCGTGCGGTAGAAGGTCTCGACCAAGCGATCCTCTTCGTCGAACCGGTCCACCCGGAACACGAAGGCGGTGGATGTATCCGCATCGCTCTTATCGCTCAGGGTTTTCCGGATGGTCAGGCTTCCGGTAAGGATATTGACGGTATAGAGTCCGGTGTCGGTAACCGGGTTGGCGTTGTATTGGCCGGCCGTATTGGCCAGAGATTTGTCCGTCGGGGCCTCCATGGCGAGGGATGCGGTCAGGGTGTAAACCAACGGATCCGCACCGCCCGGTACATATCCCGCCGGCAGCTGCCCTCCGCTACCCCCCGGACCATCCGTCCAGGTGTAGGTGAGGCCGTCGGCCGACGCTCCCATATCCTCCAAGACAGACGTATCGGTGGGAACCGCCTCACCGAGGAAGATGGTGCGCTCGGTATCCCCGATCGAGAGCTGAGCTTTGACATTGACGGTGGGCTGGTCGGGGAAGGGCCTCAGGGTGTTGTCCCCGATGATCAGCCCCGACTGGGCCTCCACATTGGTGGCAACATTGTTGCCGCCCACGTAATCCGCCTTGGCCCGGACCGTAATGGTGCCGGTGAAGCCAGGCTTTGCCGCGGTGCCGGTCAGGGCATCCAGGGTCCAGGTCACCTTGTTGCCTTCTACCGCCGCGCCCGCCGGGCTGGTCGAGACGATTTCAAAGCGGTCATCCACCACGTCGACTACCTGGGTGGCGGCATTCAGCGGGGTGTTGCCCTCGGGCGTCACCGGCACCTGGGTGGTGACGGTCTTGTAAACCGTCCGCTCGGCGGCTCCCGCGTCCTCCTGATCCTCCCAGAAGTAGGCGGTGGTGTAGGTCGCATCCTGTTTCCAGGTGAGCTGGCTGTAAATCGGGAAAATGAAGAGAAAAGTCCCAGTTCTTCCATAATAGGTCGTACCGCTGTTGGGATCCGGATTGTCTGCAACCGGATAGTCGAGGAATCCTCTTCTCCAGTGAATCTCTCCCGTATACCGAACAAGTCCCGTTCCAGGATCATCGTACGCCCAATAACTGTCCGTGATCTCTCCGGTAGTCTCGCTCGATACCTTCCGCAGCGCATAATCGGCGGGATCCTGGCTGACCGGGTCGTTGTCTCCCGACCCGATGTAGACGAGATGGCTCTCGCCTTCGTTGTCGGCGGAGGGGGTCACGCTGCCGTCCGCCACATAATCGGTGCGGTCCACCCACATGGTCTGGGGCGGGACGGCCGACCAGGCCTTGACGGTGATGTCATACGTCCGGGCATCCCAGTCGGTGACCGCGGCGGTCTTGCTCATCCCATACCTATCGGCGTCCACCTGGATGGTGACGGAGGGACCTCGAACACCTGATGCAGATCGGCATCGTTCTGCCGGTAGGTGACCTGAGCATTCGTATTGGTGGGCACCACGTAGGTCCCTGCCTCCAGGAACCGATCCTCCCGGAGCTTGATCCGGAAGGTGATGGTGATCAGCCGGTCAGTTTCAGAGGATGTGATGGCCCCCAGGGGAACCGTGACGGTCCGGCCATTGATGGTGACGGACTGGCCGGACGGGATATCCTGACCGTCCACAGCCACCTCTCCGGCGGGGTCACAATGTCGAAATCGTCGGTGACGATGTCCCGGACCACCACATTGGAGGCCGCCATGGAATCGACAATGGTCTGCTGGATCAGCTTGAAAATATTGGCGATCTGACCGGCCTGGCTGGCGCTGTAATAGTACTGGACATCCTCCGTGTCGGGGCTGGCGTAATCACTGGTGTCCACGCCGTATCCCACTGAGAACACCTTGGCGCCGAGGCCCGCTTGATTCTGAACGATGTTGACGGTCCTATTGTTGTCGCCTGTCACGCTGCGGCTCACTGTCTGCCCCACCGGCGCCTTCAGCGCGTCGGCCCAGGCAAGGGCGCAGGTGGCATTAAATCCGCTGTCGTCGTTGGTGCCGGTGCCATAATACACATAATTGCCCCGGCCCACATTTTCCGCCACAGACGTCAGCCGGAAAGTCGGCTCCCCATCGGAAAGGAACACCACGAATTTCTGCTCGGCCGTGCTGGTGCTCAGCAGGTCATAGGCCTTTTGAGTCCCGCCTCTGTATTGGTGCCGCCGCTGGAACGGATGTCGTTGATATGCCCCTTGACGGTGCTGGCACTGTTACTGAATCCCCAGTAGGTCAGCGAGTTGTTCTCGGTGGCGTTGGCGTTGGTGCTGGTAGGGCCGCTGAAGCCAACCACCGCCACCCGGACCGCATCCTTCAAGCTGTCCGTCAGCACGTTGTCCACCAGACCGTTGGCCGCGGTCTTCACATTGCTGAGAATGTTGTTGCCGTTGGTCATGCTGGCGGATTTATCGATGACCAGCACGATGTCGGTCTTTTTGGTGGTCGTGACCTGGGTGGTCTTGGGGGCTTGAGGGTCAGGGTGATGTCGTAATATCCGTCCATACCCGGGACCGGCGTCGCGGTCTTTTCCAGCAGCGGATCCGCGTCGCCGGTGGGGATGAAGAAGGTCCCATCCCCCGGATCCGTCGGCTGCTGGACTCCGGTTTCCTCTGCTTTGGCATACAAGGTTGAAACCGGGGTGCTGCCCGATATCAGGCACACCGTCATAAGCAGAGAAAGAACACTGAGCCATACCTTTTTGTCTTTGTCACGTATACACACTCTCCTTGTGTTCTCTCTTGGTTCATCAAACGGTTTCCGCCGGGAGGTCCGTCGGGCCTTCCCGATCTACGAGGTTATTATAAAGCCCCCGGTCACGTCGGTCACAAAAAGAGTTTTATTTCAGTTTTAGTAAAAAATTTTTTCATTTGGTGATTCTCGTCCCCATTTCCTCACCGGATTTGCGTATTTATAGGTATTAAAAGGTAAAAACACTTCATTTTAAAACACAGCGCCCTTTTTTGAAGAAATCCCGTTGCAAGCCGTGTGATTTTACGCTATACTTTATGTAGTTAACGTCCAAAAGGAAAGAAGGTGTGATTCCCATCGACACTCTGACTACAACCCTTCAGATCCGTATGTTCGGCGATTTTGCCATCCAGTACGGGGACCGGGTTCTGACTGGGAATATCGGCCGCAGCAAAAAGGTGTGGGCACTCATCGAATACCTTCTCGCCAACCGCGGCAAGGAGATATCTCCCGACCGCATGATGGAGGATCTCTGGCCGGACGAGGAGTACGACGACCCTTTCCATATCCTCAAAAACCTCATTTACCGGGCACGGACCGCTCTGCGGACCCTGTCGGGGGCGGATGTGGAATTCATCTGTTACGATCACAACTGCTATCTCTGGAACCCGGAAATCCCCTGCGAGATCGATACCGAAATATTCGAGCGGTATTGGAACGACGCCAAAAAAAACCGAGGACCTGGAGACGCGGCTCGAATATGCGTATAAAGCGTTTGAGCAATACCGCGGGGATTTTCTCCCCGCCCTGTCCGAATTGTCCTGGGTAGTTTCCAAAAGCGCCTATTACACCAGCCAGTACAACCATTGCGTGCGCTATCTCGCCAAAGGGCTGCTTATGGCCAAGCGGTACACCGACGCGATCCACGTCTGCGAAACGTCGATCGTCCACAGCCCGTTTGAGGAGGAGGTCCACCGCCTGCTGATGCTGGCTTACGCCAAAGATGGACGCAGCCGGAAGGCTGTCGATCATTACCAGCAGATATCCCGCCAATTTTACGACGAATTCGGCGTGACGATGAATCCGGAAACCGTCAAGCTCTATCGGAAAATCGCCCAGAGCATGCACAACGTGGAAATGGATCTCGGCGTGATTAAGGAAGACCTCATGGAGGTCAGCCGCCTGCCGGGCGCTTTCTACTGCGACTACGCGATATTCAAGAATATCTACCGGGTCAATGCCCGCAGCATGGTCCGCACCGGCGCCTCCATCCATATCGGGCTGATTACGGTCACCGATTCCAAAGGCGAGATTCCGGACGTGGACACCATCAAGCGGGTCATGCCGGCGCTGCAATCCTGTGTTGTGGACAATCTCCGCCGGGGGGACGCCGTCTCCCTTTACAGCTCGACTCAGCTCGTGACCATGCTCGGCCAGACCACTTATGAGAACGGCTGCAAGGTCCTCGACCGTGTCATCCGTCTATATCAGCGTGAATACCCGATGGAAACCGTCAAGGTTCAATACCGCTTGGAAGCGGTGGATCCTCTAGACGACAACCCGGGACATAACCGCCGGGCTATCTTCCGAAAGGGGCGAAACGGCCTGCGGAACCCTCTTGTCCGCCTCATCGGTTTTCTGCTCGCTTCCGCATGTTTCCTGTGCGCCTGCGCAGTCCAGGACCCGATCCTTCTTCCTGTATATCGAGCAAGGAAGACGATGTGTCTTCCTTGCTTTCTACTGTCTCTCCGAGCGGCAGCTCTTCCGCCGAGCAAACCGAGCCGCCTTCCTCCCAAACGCCGGACGATCCCTCCGGGCCGGACACTCCCCGCCTCCTCCGAGACGCCGCCGGATCCCTCTTCTCAGGCCGGCGCCTCCTCTGACCGGCCGTCCATCACGAAAAAAGCCGACTGTTCCCACCACCACACCACCCACCTCCCCTCCTCCGTATACCGGACCGATTCATATCCGCGAACCCGCGGCGTCAGGCACGGTGGTGTATGCGGGGGAGACGCCACAATCGACGCCAGTCATATCGAAGACGGATACGTTATGGTCAAATACAGCGGGAGCGCATCCAAAATCAAGGTGCAGATTATTACCCCCGGGCGCACCTACAATTATGATCTGAACACCGATGGGAGATATGAGGGTCTTTCCCCTGCAGGCCGGCAACGGCAGCTACAAGGTGCGGGTGATGCGCAACATCACCGGAAGCAGCTACAGCGAACTCTATTCCGTGACTCTGGACGTCTCCCTGTCCAGCTCTTTCTCCCCTTTCTGTATCCAAACCAATATATCGCCTATTCCGCCGCCTCTGCGGCGGTCAAAAAGTCCTTCGACCTTTGCGCCGGCGCATCGGGCGATCTCGCCAAAATCGAGGCGGTTTATACCTATGTCACCGGCCATATAAAATACGACACCGACAAAGCCAAAACCGTGACGTCCGGCTATCTGCCCGATGTGGACGACACGCTGCGCACCAACAAGGGAATTTGTTTCGATTACGCTGCCCTGGTCACCGCCATGCTGCGGGCGCAGGGCATCCCGACCAAGCTGGTCATCGGGACGGTGTCTCCGGGGATCTGAGCCATGCCTGGAACCTCATCTACACCAAGGAAAAGGGTTGGGTCGCTGTCAAGATCTATTTCAGCGGCGGGACCTGGAAGCTGATGGACGCCACTTTCGGCGCCTCGATGGGACAGGGCATTGAAGATTATATCGGCGACGGCAGCCAGTACACCGAGCTGCGGGTCTATTGATGAAAAAGCCGCCGGCCAGATACACGGGCCGCCCGGGATCCGTGGCCGCTGCGAAAGGAAGGGTGCTATGAACAACCAAAAACTGCCGCCCGGACGTCCGGACGGATACCGGCGAAAGAAACCGCCCTGTTCTGTACCCAAAGCGGGCCTGCTGCTCAAGGCGGGAATCCCCCTGGGGGACGGACTGGCCTCCTGACCGAGGAAGGCACCGGCGCCGGGCGGGAGCTTCTGCGCCGGATTGCGGATACAGCCAGGGAAACCGGCTCGCTGTATGAAGCGGTCCGGCAGGCCGGCGTTTTCCCCTCTTACATGGTGCATATGATCCGCATCGGGGAAACGGCCGGTAAGCTCGAGGAAGTCCCTCGATTCGCTGAGCCTCTATTACGAACGGGAGGCCCGCCTGCGGGGGCCGTGCGCAGCGCCGTGCTCTACCCGCTCATCCTCATCCTTCTCATGGCGGCCGTCATCGCTGTCCTGGTGGTCGCGGTGATGCCCATCTTCTCCTCCGTCCTCGCCGACCTCGGGGCCGAGGCGTCCGCCAACACGGGGATGGTCTCCACCGGCGTCGTGATCGGCCGCTGTGCCCTGGTGGTGGTCGCCGTCCTGCTCGCGCTGCTTGTCGCTATGCTGCTGCTCTCGCTTTCCGCCAAAGGGCGGCAGGCCCTCATGTCTTTGAGCTCCCGCCTGCCGGTCCTCCGCCGCCTTTACCGTCAGATCGCCTCGAGCCGCTTCGCCTCCGTCATGTCCATGCTCCTCTCCAGCGGATACGATCTCGGGGAGGCGCTGGAACTGGCTGAAGAGGTCGTGGCCGACCCCACCGTCCGGAATAAAATCCGCCTCTGCCGGGACAAAGTCTCCCGCGGCAAGGCGTTTTCCGCCGCCCTGCTCGAGCTGGGCCTCTTTTTCCGGTCTGTATGCACGTCTGATCCAGACCGGCGAAAAAAACCGGCCGGCTCGACGACGTGATGAAAAACATGGCCGCCCAATACGAGACCGATGTAGAGGAATCCCTTTCGGGTGTCGTGGCGCTCATCGAACCCACTCTGGTCATCCTGCTCTCCGTCATCATCGGCAGCATCCTGCTTTCGGTCATGCTGCCTCTCATCGGCATCCTCTCCGTCATCGGCTAAGGCCCGCATCCTCCGCCCAAACTGCGAAAGGCTGGTGATCCCATGCATCTTTATCCGGTCCGGCGCACCCGCACCTTCTGGAGGGTGCTATGTCCCCTGCTGCTTGCCGTGGCCGTCCTGCTGCTTTTCCTTTTCGGCTTTTTCCGGATGTCGGGCACCGCGGAGGAGGAACGGCAGCAGGCGCTTGAACGCGCCGTCCGCAAATCCCTCGTGAGCTGCTACGCTATCGAGGGGGCCTATCCCGACAGCCTCTCTTATCTGGAAGAGCATTACGGCCTGCAAATCGATCACAGCCGGTATGTCGTGGACTACGAGCCCTTCGGCGACAACATCTGGCCCACAGTCCAGATTGTCCGCCGCGGCGGCGGTTCTCCCCCACTGCGGTCCTTATGGAAGGGGGCGGGGCGGGATGAACCGGAAGCACACGGCCGACACCCTGTTCGTCGTCCTGCTATACGGCTTATTCGCCCTGCTTTCCCTGCTGCTCATCCTCATCGGCGCACGGGTATACAAACGCACCGTCGAGCACACGGAGGCCCGGGGGGATGTGCGCGCGTCCCTTTCCTACGTGGCCAACAAGGTTGGGGCCGCCGACCGCGTCTCTCTCGAAACCCGGGATGGCTTGTCTGTGCTGGTCTTGACACAGGAGTTTGACGGGGATCTCTTTGAAACTTGTATCTATTACACCGGCGGCGTCCTGCGGGAATGGTTCGCCGAGGTAGCCACCCCTTTTCTCCCGAAAAGGGGGAAACCGTCACCGCTCTCTCTTCCTTTTCCATCGAGGGAGGAGGACGGCCTGCTGGCCGTCACCTCGGCCGGCCGCGACGGCCAGCCCCATACCCTGCATATCGCTCTTTGCCGTGAATAAGGCCATTCCCCGGCGGGTGAAAGGAGGAATTCGATGAAAAAGCGCGGTTCGATGGCGTTCCTCATGGAACTCATCGTGGTCATTCTGTTCTTTTCCCTATCCACCGCCGTCACGCTGCGCCTTTTCGTCGCGGCGCACGAAAAGGAACGGGAAAGCACCCGGCTGAGCGACGCAGTCGAGAGAGCTCAGGATACCGCCGAGCAGTTCCGCGTCAAGGGGATCGCCCTGTTCGCTTCCTCCGATGGGTGGACCTATGAAATCCGGGACGATCTCTCCGCCCTCTACACCCGCGTATTCGAGGAGGGCCTGACCGTGACCGTGCTGGTGACTGACGGCGATGCCCCTAGCCGGGCTCCTCGAAACCGGGGAGATCTGCGTCTACAGCGGGACGGACACGGGCCGTGCTGCCACCTTCCCCTCTCCCGTTTCGTCCCCTTTGCCGAGGAGGTGCCGCAATGAACAAACGCCGTCCCGGCGGGATGGGAGCTTCCTCCATCCTCATGATTTTTGTGGTCTTGGCACTGACTACCTTCGGTATCCTATCGTTTCTGTCCGCGCGGGCCGACCTTCGCCTGACCGAACGGGCGGCGGACCACACGGTGGCCTATTATAAGGCCGATCAGGCGGTCGAAGATACGCTCGCCGCGATCGACGACGCCCTGGTCAAGGCCAGGCGGGAGTTCGCCTCCTTCCCGAAGCCGAAACGCTGTCCGCCGATACGGTCCCCAGCCGGCAGGCGGTGTATGAGGAACTCTACCGGAAACAGCTCGCCCAGATCGAGTCGGTGTCCCTCGCCGACGGGATCCTTGAATTTTCCGTCCCGGTCGGGGACGGGCGGCAGCAGATCGTCACACAGCTCGAAATCCTGCCGCTTGAAAACCCCATGCGCACCACGGTTTTGCGCCGCGTTCTCCGCGGCACGGAGGAACCGGCCTCGGAAGCCCCCCTTCCCGTCTGGCCGGGCAACGACTAAAGAGGAGGCCGTGACCATGCCCACCCCTTGCTGCCCATGCTGCAGGATGCCATGAAGGCGGGAGCCTCGGATATCCTGATTGTATCCGGCAGCCCGCTGGCGTTTAAAATCAACGGGCGCATCACCCATGTGGGGACGGAGCATCTCTCCCCAGGCGACACCGAGGAGCTGATCCGGGCGATCTATGAATTGGACCGCCAGAGGAGCCTGGACGCGCTCTTAAATTCCGGAGACGACGATTTCTCCTTTTCGGTCAGTGGTCTCGGCCGCTTCCGCTGCAGCGCGTATAAGCAGCGGAGTTCCTTGTCCGCCGTCCTGCGGATCGTCTCCCTTTTCCCTGCCGGACGCGGACGCGCTCCACATCCCTCCCGCGGTCCTGGATCTCTGCGGCCGGCAAAAGGGCTCATTCTGATCACCGGGGCGGCCGGCAGCGGTAAATCCACCACCCTCGCCTGTATGATCGACCGGATCAATCACACGCGCGAGGGGCATGTCATCACGCTGGAGGATCCCATCGAATATCTGCACACCCATCACCGCTGCATCGTCAGCCAGCGGGAGATTTCCCACGATACCGAGGGGTATGAGCCGGCTCTGCGTGCCGCGCTGCGTCAGGCCCCGGATGTCATCCTCCTCGGTGAAATGCGGGATTTCGAGACCATCCGGACCGTCATTACGGCGGCGGAGACCGGGCAGCTCGTCCTGTCCACCCTGCACACGGTCGGTGCCGCTAAGACGATCGACCGGATCATCGACGTTTTCCCGCCGAACCAGCAGCAGCAGATCCGGGTACAGTTGTCCATGGTCTTGCAGGCCGTCGTCTCCCAGCAGCTCATCCCCACCTTGGACGGCCACCTCGTCCCCGCGTTTGAAATCATGGTCGCCACCCCGGCCATCCGCACCATGATCCGGGAATCGAAAATCTATCAGATCGACAACGTGCTGTATGCCGGCGGGGCCCAGGGAATGCAGGCCATGGACGCGGATCTCCTGCGTCTGGCGGCTTCAGGGGTCATATCCCGGGAAAATGCCCTGGCCTACAGCGTAAGTCCGGACACGCTGGCCAAAAAGCTGCCGGTTTGACAGCTTTGGTCATGGCCCGTCAATAAATCCTCCTATCATCCTTCATGTGACCGTCCTGTGACCGGATACTTTTATAATGGAAGAAGTTTGAAGGGGGGACGGACTGCCGTGGTGGTTTCTGCCAAAGCCGTTGGTGACGGCCATGTCGACCTTGGTAACGGTTCATGTCTCCTCATTTGAAGACCGTATCCCTTGCGGTGAGGTATATAACGGATACTATGACAAATCCATTCCCTTTCGCAACGATCGGGAACTGCTCGGTGTCCTGGAGGAACTTTTCGACACCCTGTCGTTCCCCTGCCGTTTTGACAATTATCGTTGCTTTTACGATAAAAAACGACCCTCACCCTTCAAAAAGGGAAAAGGTGTGGAAACATGAGCGAAAAAACAAAGCGACCTTCATCATCCATGTCCAGTTCCGCCGCAATGCCACCTGGCAGGGGACCATACAATGGGTCGAATCCCAGAAACAACAGTCGTTCCGCAGTACATTGGAGATGCTCCGCCTCATCGACGAGGCGCTCGAGGACGGCTCCGAGCCCACGATTCAGTGGGAATGACCGCCGATGCCGTGATCGAATATCCGGATCTGCAACATAAGAAAGGCCGCCTTTAAAGGCGGCCTTTTGCGTACCCGAAAAATGACCACGCCGCCTTGTCCGCTTCGAACCGGTCAGACGGTATATCACTTGAACGTCTGATCCCTATTTATCACATAAAGTATATTGTGAATCGGTCAGTATATGCTATAATAAATCTAAATCTGCGTCGGAGGACAAAAAAGGAGGAGCATTTTGTCTCGTAAAGTTGTGGAGCTGCCGCTGGAACAAAATCCGCCTATCCAATCCTACCAGGATCATGCATTCTGGCTGAGCATCCTGCTGGGGAACGATCCACAGCTGCTTCCCTGGCTGACCATGCAATATACCAACCTGATATGGAAGAAAGACAACCAGGTCCTCAGCCCGTATATATACAGCAAATGGCGGTTTGGGACAGAAGAGATTCTGCCGATGGAGCATTTCTTCAACGTGTCTCCCTCCCTCTTTTCGCGGCCATCGTTCGACATTGTGGCGATTGTGAAAGATATGCTGGATCAGGGGTTGTATCAGCTCGGTTCTTTTTGATGAGTATTACATACCGGGCAAGAGCCGGTATCAAAAAGGCCATTTTATCCATAACAATCTGATTTACGGCTACGATGACGGAGAGGGATGTTTCCTTTCGATTGGATATCTGGAAGGCGAGCATTATAAGCCGTTCCGTGTCGCCTATCCCGACTTCTTCGTGTCGAGTATGGCGAACGCTCAGAAAAAGCTGCTGGGTCTGCTTTTCACGGCGTATGCCCCGAATCCCGTCTGCCAGTTTGAACCGGAACGGTACAGGCGGATCCTGCACGACTATCTCACGTCCCGGAATATGGACGGAAGTGACAACCAGTTCGGGATCGCCTGCCTCGCTTCGTTGGCCTTGGAGGCCGAGGGTATGAAGACGGCCGGAGACCGGGTTCTGGATATACGGCGGTACCGCTGCCTGCGGGAGCATTTCCAGATGACCTTCCGGGGCCTGGGCCTTCTGGAGCAGGCCGGGATCCCGGCCGATTTGGCCCGCTATGCCGCACTGGTCGACCAGAGCTCTTCGGCCATGATGCTCGGCCTCAAATACAACGTCTCACGGCGTCCAGAGGTGTTGGACCGGCTGGCCGGGCTGCTGCGGCGGCTGGTTGAGGAGGAACGGGCCTGTCTGGAGCCGGTGGCGCTGCCGTGAGCCCGCGGAACGGCCCCTGCCCTGCAAATTGATATCGGGAGATGTTGCCTCTTGTCACATCCTTATGCGCTGCCGCTGGAACAAAATCCGCCCGTCCAATCCTATCAGCACCATGCGTTCTGGCTGAGCATGATCCTCGGGAACGAGCCGGCCGCCCGCCCCTGGCTGACGATGCAGTACACCAACCTCATGTGGGACACCCGTGACGGCCTGCTGAACCCTTACATATACAGCGATTGGCGTTTTGAGACAGAACAGCTCCTGCCCACAAAGTTTCTCGTCAATGTCCTGCCCGCGATGGTGCGCGGATACCGAACCTTTGACCTGGTGGCACTGATCCGCGAGATGCTGGACCACGGGCATTATCAGATGGGCACATTCGACGAATTCTATGTCCCGGCGAAACTGGGTTATCAAAAGCGGCATTTTGTCCACAACAACCTGCTGTACGGTTATGACGACGAGAAGGGCTGTTTTTTGTCGATCGGCTATACCCGCAATCGGCTTTACGAGCCGTTTGCCGTCTCGTATACCGACTATGTGGAAAGCGTCTACCGGCTCAAACAGCGGTTTATAGGGGCTCTTTTCTGTTATTACCAGCCGAACCCGGCCTGCCGTTTCCAGCCCGGGACATATCGCGCCGTTTTGTCGGATTATATCAGTGCGGCCAACAAGGGAGAGACACGGAATATCTACGGCATCGAATGCCTCGGCGTGATAGCCTCGGCGCTGCGGGAACGGTCGGAGGGCCCGTTCGATTTGAGGCCGCTTCGCGTCATCCGGGAGCATGCGAACCTGACATACGAAGGCCTGACCCATCTGGAGGCAAGTGGCGCCGGGATAGATCCCGCCCGCTACCGGCCGGTGGTAGCCGCAGCCGAAACGGCGCTGAATCTCGGGATCAAGCTCCGCCTCACCGGCCGGGAGACGCTTGCCCGGGAAGCCGCCTCCGCTTTGGAGGAGATGGGCCGCATAGAGAAAGAGCTGCTTGCTCCCATATGCGGACCGGAGCGGTGAGCGGTTTGGCGGGGATATCTCCCGGAGCCATCTAATTTTTTGAAGAAACCATTATATCGGTTGTCTTTTTATGAAATTGCGTTTATAATGGTTCTATTCTGGTTGATTTGGGAGGTCCAATCGCATGCCTGAGCGTCACCATGTGGAGGAAGATCCGTTTTTTCGTGTAACCATGCTGGCATTTGCTGTCCTGATGCCGGTTCTGGCGATTGTCTTGTATGTCGTGACCGCCATCCAGCCGCCGGTTTGGATCACGGCCGCCGTGGTTTCGTCCGTCTTGTCCCTGGTGGCCGGGCGGTATCTGGACCGAAGCCGCGTCGTGCGTATTGGGATGCGGACGCTCTATATCCTGATACCCATCCTGCTTATCGTACTCTCGATCCTTCTGATCGTTCTGACGGGGGCGGGGCTGGAGGGGATGGAGATACCGGCTTCGGAATTCTGGATGTATGCCAATGCCTACCTTCAGATCCTGCTCAACACCGGGCTGTTGTTCATGCTGCCGGTGATGGCGTTCAGTGCCAGACACGGCCGCACGTTCGACGTGGTGGCGATGCGGGTATACGCGGTGGCGGTTCTGGTGTTGTCGCTGTTCCTGTGCTTCTATAGGGCCGAGGGCATCGGAGTCCGTTTTCTCCTTGACAGCCCGTATGCCGGCGCTGCATTCTGCCTGTGCGCGGCTGTTTTGGTGGTGTGCAGCTTTGGCTGTCACCCACCCAAAAACTGGCCTTTCAAGAAACAGTATGAAAAGTGGAGGAAAGCCATCCCCGGCCGGTGCGTCCCCTTCCGGATGGAACGTGGGACGTCGATGCTAAAGCGGCGGAGGAACCCGCCTCCCGCTCTCCGGAGGCCGGAAGGCCCCTTCCGGCTCAAATACACAATCCCCGTCCTGACAGAAAGGTGCCGCCGAATGCGCACAGAGGCAGTCCCTCGGGACATCGCTGTGCATTCGGCGGCACCTTTTTCAGAGCCGTTGAGATTATTGCAGCCGGGTCTCCGCGTTGCGGAGGAGGTTGAACAGGGACGAGGCAAAGAGAGGATAGTCCCGCGTGATGTCGTCGGGAACCAGAAGAGGGGCCTTGGATGGATCCATCCCCTTGTCCCCCGCCGCGTCCCGCCCGGAGGCCAGCTCCCCCGATTGCCGCGTCGGTACGCGCGAGCTCGCCCGTCACCGCCGGCTGGAACAAATATCCGGGAACAGAGAACAGGGCGGCGGGACTTTTGGGGTTAGCGGTATACAGCTGACGGAAAACCGAGTAAACCGCCAGGGTGAGATAGGCGGAAGCCTCATTGGTCAGCCCCCTTGTGGTTGCAGCGCTGCAACAGATCGAATATCACATGGATCGAATTGACGATCAGCTTTTTATTGAGGACAGGCAGTACGCTGCCGCGGAAATGGTTGTCCTTGGCGGCGGGATCGTTTTCCGGAATCTCGTCCACGGCGATCATGGCGCCCGATTTGTCCGCCGTGCGCCCGAGCAGGTAATCACAGGAAACCCCGTAGAAATCCGCGGCCCGGACGACAAAATCCAGTCCGCATTCCCGTATCCCCTTCTCATAATGGGACAGCAGGGCCTGGGAAACGAGCAGAGAGGAGGCGGCCTCCTTCTGGCTGATGCCGCGCTCTTTCCTGAGCAGGGTGAGTATCCGTGGAAATGCGCTGTTCATGAAATCCCTCCATGCCGTCCCGGGCGGACGTTTCTGTCGGCTTTGTGTGCGGGTTTATCTGAAAAACGGCGTCCATATACCGGACACACCGCGCGAAAGGCAACAAAACCCTTGCCCCGGAAGACGACACCTCCCGAAACAAAAGAATTATACCACATGTACATGATTATACCGCAGAATGTTACCCTTTGTAAATCGTCAAAATAGGAGATTTGGAGGAAAATTTTGATGAAAAGCTACAAAATTCACCTTTTGCGCCACGGCCTGACGGAGGCGAATGAGAGGGGCTGGTATCTGGGCCTGACCGATCTGCCGCTGTCTCCCCTCCGGTCTCGCGGCACTGCTTGAACAGAAGAAAAAGGGCGGTTATCCGGGCGCGGCACGTTTTTTACCAGCCCGTTAGCCCGTTGCCGTCAGACACTGGAGGTGCTCTATCCCGGATGCCGGCCGGAGGTTGCCGACGGTTTGGCGGAATGCGATTTTGGTGACTGGGATGGACGAAGCGCGGCGGAGCTGCAGGATGATCCCCATTTTCGGGACTGGGTAGCCGGGAAACGGAAGTCCATCCCGGACGGGGAGGACGCCGCTCATTTCCAGCAGCGGGTAACGGCGGCGTTTGAGGAAATCGTGACGGGGTTGATGCGTTCGGGGAAACCGAGGCGGTTGTCTGTACTCACGGCGGGTGATCATGCTGCTCATGGCGGCTTACGCGCTGCCTCGGGCGGATTTGTCCGAGTGGGGGACGCCGGCAGGCTGCGGCTTCACCCTGCGAATCACGCCGGGGCTGTGGATGCGGGAGCCGGTGGCCGAGGCGGTGGGGCGGATTCCGTCAGCCGCTCCCGCCGGCTGACGGGCGCCTCCTGCAATAGCGGGAATGTAACCCCGCCCCTTTATGTCTTCGTCGAAGGATGGAAAGGTGTCTTCCTTTCACCTGTTTCCCCGTTGCCTCTTCCAATGGGATGGTGGGGTTTCACAGAGGATAAAATTCCATGATTTTATAGCCATCAAGCCCTCGGGGCGGCAGCCCCTATTTGTATAGAGGATGGTTCAAAAGATTCCGTACCCGCCGGCTTTCCTAAAAAAGAAAATCGGCCAGCAATCTGGGGGACCAGGGGCGAAGCCCCTGGCGTCTCTTTTGCGTCCTTTCTCCACGCGGAGAAAGGACGTGGCCGCGCATTGGATATCCTTTTTCATTAGGACAGCGTTTTATATGCGCGGACAAACTCCAACACGCCCTGCAAAACGGGCCTAGCCTGCGGGCCACCCCTTTCTTTACACAAAGAAAGGGGGAAAAGAAGCGCCAGGGGGAGCCCCCGGGGGGCCCCCTGGGTAATTTTGATTTTTAGGGCCATTGTGGGATACCACAATAGCCGGGTGACCGGCCCCAGTTCCCGCCAGTATAGAGAGCCTTCAGGGGCGAGGCCGGAGTTCTTTTAGGAAAGTCGGCGGGTACGGAATCTTTTGAACCATCCTCTATACAAATAGGGGCTGCCGCCCTGAGGGGTTTGATGGCTATAAAATCATGGGTTTGTGACCAGTACAATTCCGGGATCCCAGACCTTTTGGCCGTCATAAAGCCATAGGCGGCACAGCGGAAGGACGTGAGCTGATGATACGCCCGTTCCGGGCCGGAGATCTCCAACCGGTCCTGCAAATCTGGCTGGATTCCAACACGACGGCACATTCGTTCATATCGCCCTCCTATTGGCAGGATCGCCGGGAACTGGTGCATAAGGCCCTGCCCAATGCCGACGTGTACGTATACGAGCTGGAGGGGGCCGTCGTGGGTTTCATCGGCCTGTCGGGCGACGAAGTGGAAGGGCTGTTTGTCGCAGAAGGCCGGCGGTCGTGCGGTATCGGTAAAGCCCTCCTGGATTATGTAAAGGCGCGGCATCCCCATCTCGCCTTGTATGTCTATGAAAAAAAACACCAGGGCCATGCGTTTCTACCTACGGGAAGGGTTTATCCTCCTTCTGTAGAACCGCCCCTGATACCGGCGAGGCAGAATACTATATGGAATTTGCAGTTCCTTCGTCCTAACGGCCGGATAGGGGCCGCCCTCACCGGTTTTGGCTGCCCGCCTGTTTCAGCGGACAGGACAATGGGCAGGCTTTGTGCCTCGCCGGCTTTTGAATAGCTGGCCGGGCAGAAGATAGGCGGAGGCACAAAGTGCCTCCGCCTCAAACTATCAAATGGCGATGGAGCGTTAGAATTATGCATGGAAGCCACGCGGTATTCGACCGATCATACATCTGAGGACATGTTCCTCGGATGTATGCCGTATAGACAACAGAACGGCTCAAATGCCGGCATTAGAGCTATTTTACAAGATAGGGATGGGGCCGGGGCAACCTTGCTTTGCAGAGGCGAAACACGGGAGCAAGCCGAACTCGTGAAGCGCCGCGATCCGATGCCTCTGTCCAGCAGCGCATCGATTTTACCGACGCGCTGAGGCGGGCGCCATCGGCGTCCGCCTGTTTTGATTTGATAGGCCCTTTAATCGGCGTTTTTGCCTGACCCGTCGTCGGAAGAGGGCGGCCAAATCCCACTCATGCCAGGGTCCAGCTCTGCGAATGCGCCAGATCGTCCGTCGGGGAGGTGGATGAGGTGCGCGGCAGGATGGCCACCGCCTGCCGCCCTAAAGTCTCATAGCGCTTCTCAACCGTGGTTTTGTGGTAGCTGACCAGGCCGTTGGAATTATAAGGGTCGTTAAAATAATACCGGTCGTCATCGTATCCCACCAGCACCAGGCAGTGCTCTCTGGCGGGGGTAACGGTACGTTTTGCCGTCCTCCGGTGAGATCCATTCGTAATAAAACGGGACCTCCACCATTCCGATCGTCGCCCAAACCGCCACCGGGATTCCCCGGTCGATATACGTTTCCAGCTCCCTCAAGGGAAGGCCAGCGAGGCTTGCCGCCTGGTATTGAGCCGGCGCATATTCCTCCAACGCCCGATTCAGTGCCCGGACGATCACAGGAAAAAAACAGCCGAACCCGCCCCCGTTGGTTTTGGGAGTCCCCGCATAGGCTTTGGCCGGATCGGGACCGTATCGGGTATCGCCGTCTTTCCAGGTCGGCTCGCAGTCCAGATACCGGTCGACGAAATCGAGCGGGGCAATGGAATCGCCCAGATGATGCAGCAGCATCACCGCGCTGACCGCCTCACATCCGTTGGGCAAAATCCCCTTCTGACTCAAATAGGGGACATCCAGCATCAGCACCGTCTTACTAGAAGTATGGGGAGGCGGCGTACTCGACAGCTTCCCGGACTCTGTGGACCGGATCGAGGTCTCGGACGGCGCGCTCGTTTGCGGCGGAACCTCACCGGACGCCTCCGCTGTCGTTTCCGGCGACGCCGTCGGCTCCTCATGTGTCGCGGCGGACTCCCGATACTCCAGCACCTCGGCCGCATCGGGTGTGGACACACAACCGGTCCATATCAGGCAGCCTGTCACCATGGCCGCCGCGACCCGCATCTTCATCCGCCTCATCTCCGCCCCTCCTCTAGTCCTAAATCGGTTTCAATTCTTCACTATAAATTTCCCAACCGTCCGCCTTCATCGTGAGTATGGTCTCAAACACGGCCAGCTTATACCGGATTCCTGTCCGTCCACCGCGTAAATGAACTGCCGCAGCCATAACCCCACCTGCCCGTCCGGGAGCGTTACAATTGCCGGTTGCTTCTCATACGCTCCGCTTTCACAGGTCATCTTCACGGCGAGCTCCCCATTCTCGTAAAACCAGTCGTCATGCCCGGCGATATCCAGGACATGCTCCTTGCCGCTCGGCAGCCGGTGGGACACCAGCCGGCGGCCGGGTAAGAACCAACTGCTCAGGTTCGGGTTGCTGAACAGGTCAGCCGCGATCTCGATCCAGCTGCCGTCGGCACGCTTGAGCACATAGGGCCGCATCCCTTTCGGCAACACCCATCCCGTTTCGATCATCATTTCCTTGACGCCGTCACTGTCGAAATCGACCGCCCGCAGCATGATATCGCCGTACATCACGGGTTCGGTCCAGAAATCCATAAACATGTCCCCATTGATCTTCAGTACCGTCCGTTCTTCCCCCTGCACCAGCTCCAGGGCGGTCAGGCTGTCTTCGTCGAGATCCGCCAGAATGTTCACCGATCCCTGGAACGCGTCATACAGATAGAGAATCGTATCGGCGGAAACGATGCCTTTGGGCAGCTCCAGATAGTAAATCCGTCCGTTAGCCCCGCCCGGATCGGCATTCTTTTTGTGAGTACGATATCGAGCGCACTGCCGGAATCGTTTTTGAGTGACGTGACACCGGCGATATCCCATATACGATCAGAATATGGCTGCCGCAGATACAGTGTGACAAGGTCATGATCTTGAAAATAGCTCTCGTCGTACCGGTCCAGCCCTCTCTCGCCGCAGCGTCGGGGAGGCGGCTCTTCAAATCGGCGATGCCCTTCGTATCGGTCAGGATCCGGTTGGCTGCGGCGTTTTCGGTATTGACCGCGACCGCCTCCACCCGGTATCTCATGGTCTGCAGCGTTTCAGCCTCGGAATGCTCCGACGCCCGGACTTCGAAGACAAAGCGGTCACAGTCCTCGACATCCGTTTTCTCCACTTCCACAAACAGCGCCTGACGCAACCCGGCATAGACATCCTCCCTCGGGGCGGCCTGGGACAGGTTCACCGTCAAGACCGTGCCGGTTCTGCTCACCCCTGTCACATCCTCCGCCGCATAACCGGTTTCCCACGGATAAAGGAGCATCAGCAGCACATGCTTTTCAAAATACGTCTCGTTGTAGGGCAGCTCCGCTTCTATTTCCCGTGGATAGGGAACCTCTGTCGACACCCGGGTTTCCCCGGCGGTTTGCAGCCCGATGCGTGCCAGCACCTTCTGAAACTCCGTGTAGGACTCGATCAGGCGGAGGCTCTCCGAGCGGTTGCCCTCCAGCCCGTAATCAGGCGCCCCTGAGGATATCGGCCCGCGCTTTGAACGACAGCTCCACCCTCTCCTCCAGAGTGGAGGAAGCCGGCGGCATAAGGACCGGATACAGCAGCGTCAGGCCGGCCGCCAACACCAGGAACAACGACGCGGCGACCGCCACGGCCGGCCGGCGCCACCATGTTTTTCGGGTGGCGGGTTCTTCTGCCGCCTCGAAGGAATAGCGGGTATCCCGAAGGCCGGCCTCTATCCGGCCCCACAGAGGCGGGGTTTCCTGTCCGGCCGCTTCTTTGAGCCTGTTTTGAATATCGCAGTCAGATTGTCGTTTCATTGGTCCATTCCTCCCTTTCCATCATCATCCGGCGCAGCTTTCCCATGGCCTGGCGGTTTCTCCAGGCAACGGTACCAAGCGGTTCATCCAGAATGCGGGCCACCTCCCGGAGGGGAAGGTCTGCGATCAGGTGCAGGGACACCACCTGCCGCTCCGGCTCACTGAGTTTTTGCAGCGAGCCCTCCAGAAGCAGCCTGCTGCAGGCTTCCTCCTCCAGACGGGCTGGAGACGGAACCGTCTCCAGAACAGCATCCTCTGTGGGGTGGGCCGGCTCTGCCGCCGCATCATCTCGGCGGCGGTGTGATGAGCGATGGTCATCAGCCATGCCCGATGCCCGCTGCCGCGGCGATAGGTGCCAGCCTTGCCCCAAACACGAAGGAAGGTTTCCACCGCCGCATCCTCCGCGTCGGCACGTTGTCCCGTCACCGAGAGACAAACCGCATATACGCTGGAGGCATACGCGCGATAGATCTCCTCAAGGCCGCCTACGTCACCGGCTGCCACACGGGCTATCGCTTGATCAAACAATCCATTTTCCAAGTCGACGCCTCCTTATGTGAAAAGCTTTTCGCCAATGATACGACGGCGGGCCCCTGTTTTTATGGAAAAGGGGAAAAGAAATTTTTGGATGAAGTTTGCGGGGAAGGTGAGTAAACCATCGCCTCCTGTCAATACTATTGCCGGAACACACCCGTTCAACACCAAAGAAAGGATGACTGCACATGGAATTTAAAGGAAGCCGCACCGAGGCGAATCTCATGGCTGCCTTCGCAGGAGAGAGCCAGGCGCGCAACAAGTACACCTATTATGCCTCCCAAAAAAAAGGATGGCTACATGCAGATCGCGCGGATCTTTGAGGAAACGGCCGCGAATGAGAAGGAGCACGCGGAGCTCTGGTTCAAGCAATTGCACGGCGGCAGCATACCCAGCACAGTTGACAATCTGGCGGACGCCGCGGCGGGCGAGCATTATGAGTGGACCCAGATGTATGCGGATTTCGCCAAGGTAGCCCGGGAGGAAGGCTTTACCGCCATCGCCACGGCTTTTGAGCTCGTCGCGAAGATCGAGAGCTTCCACGAGCAGCGCTACCTCAAGCTTCGCGAGAATATAGAAACCGGCAAGGTCTTCAAACGGGGCGCCGGCACCGTCTGGATCTGCCTGAACTGCGGCCACCTCTATACCGGCGAAACGCCCCCGCCCTCTGCCCGGTCTGCAAGCATCCGCAGTCCTATTTCCAGCTCCACATCGAGGACTATTGAGGAGCGGGCATGGACAAGAAAAAGAGAAAACCCGGTCCCACCGCCCAGCGGGCGGCTATGGAAGACGCGGTCACCCTGCGGGAACAAGGGCGCGGCGACATCCTTTCCGATGTGCTCGGCAGCTATACCGGCACCGCCGAATCCGGCGAGATTCCCGAGCAGGACGCGGACGATCTGTAACCCGTATACAAGCACTGCCGTTTGCACGGCAGTGCTTTGTTTTTCCCAGCGTCCGCATCCTCATAGAGAGACATGAGCGGTCGGTTTCGTTGGCAGCCCGCCAGCGAGGGGCGAATCTCCTTGCTTTTTCAGTCGTTTCCAGCATATAATGGGATACAAGACCACCGGGCCGGGAAAGGAGGGCCGCCATGGCGAACCGCATACCGGAGGTTTCCCCTGTTTTGACGAGGCCGGGCTTCCGCTGCACGGCTTCTGCCGTTTTGAGGAGATACGGCCGTATCTGTTGTCCTGCCGGGCCGCTTCCCGGATCCCGGCCGCGGCTTGTACTGTCATCATCGCGCTGTTTCCCTACCGCTTCCCGGACGACGGCGGGCCCCGCAACCTCTCCTTTTACGCCTGTGTCCCCGATTATCATCGGGTGGCCGGCGATGTCCTGCGCCGCGCGGCCGGCCAGCTGGCCCGGTGTTATCCCGCCTTTGTTTTTGAACCCTTTATCGACAATTCGCCCATCCCCGAGGTACGGGCAGCCTCTCTCTCCGGGCTCGGCCGCATCGGTGACCACGGGCTTCTGATCCATCCCCGGTATGGTTCGTACGTGTTTATCGGGTCGATCGTCACAAACGCGCCCTGGCCCGTCCCGGCGGGATCCCTCTCCGCCTGCCCGCATTGCGGTGCCTGCGCGGCGGCCTGTCCGGGCACTGCCTCTCCGGCACCTCGCCGGACAAAAACCGTTGCCTGTCCTCCCTCACCCAAAAAAAAGGCGGGCTGACCCCGGATGAAGAACGTCTCATCCGGGATAACGGCCTGCTTTGGGGATGCGACACCTGCCAGGAGGCCTGTCCCCTCAACGCGGACGCGATATGCGACCCGCATCCCTGTTTTTCCGAATATCGCCCGCTGGCTGGGCGGACCGACCTGGAAAACCCGGACGGGAAAGCCTATGGCTGGCGGGGCCGGGAGGTTCTGCGGCGGAATTGGGCCATATGCCGCGGCAAAAACGCACCCGATTAAGGCACTTGCTCTGTTATTCGTTTTGGGGAGCGGTTTCCCTTATAAATGAACGAGTCCGTTTTCACTTGTTTGCTGTCGCGTCGTTGGCCGGCCCGACATAAATGGATTTCCCTCCTGCGCCGTCGTTCGGTTCATCAGCCCAAAAAAGCCAGGGCAAAAGCAATGCTTTTGCCCTGGCTTTTCCTCTTCTCATCGGCGCTGCTTAAGACCTGGCAATCCGGATCTGCCGTTGTCTCCCTCGTCTAATAGGCCGAAAACCGGACGGGACGGAGCTCCCGCCCGGTGTGATATCGCCTCACCCATCCCGGGTGGCGATGACGTCCACCCCGGTGTCCAGTATATTGGGCAGAAGCACCTGCCCGGCCTTCACAGGGGCCGTCACCCGCAGCTCCGCAGCAGGGCGGCGGCCTCAGACACCCGTTCTCTAGGGATGGCCCCGCTGGTTTTGACCGGCAGCCGGGGATGAACGCCTCCCTCCAGTGCCACCGTAGCGGTGAGCACCCGCACCGGCGCGAACAGTTCCTGCCGGGCGTACGTCTCCCCCGGGGGCAGGCATTTCCGGACACCCGGATCTCCTCCCCTTCCTCCACCGTCAGGCGGCAGGCCCGTGGACAGACGATGCAGACGAGCTTCTTCATGATGACACCTCCCCCAAGTCCAACGCCACCGTCAGCGGCCCGGCCGCCTCGCGCAGCAACGCCGCCGGTATCGTGAGGCGCTCCATTTCCCCCGGCGCCAGATGCTCCCGCTTTCGGCGCAGCAGATCCCTTTCCCCATCCGAAACGACGATCTCCGCGTTTTCATAAATGCCGCCGACCCGGGAAAAAACCTCCGCCGTCTTCTGCAGCTTTTCCGGGAGGATACGCTGCGGGACGGTATAGGTCACGCCGGCCCCCGCGCACACCTCGAGCGGTGCCCGCGCGGCGGAGGAACCCGTCCCCATGGCGTAGGCCGCGGCGGCGCGGCCCGCTTTCTGGCTTTCGAGGGTGACGAAATCCACCAGGTCATGCACATGCACCGCATTGCCGCAGGCAAACACCCCCGGCAAGCCGGTCTGCATCGACTCATCGACGAGCGGCCCGTTCGTGCGCGGATCCAGCGGGATTCCGGCCCCCCTGGACAGTTCGTTTTCGGGGATCAGGCCCACCGACAGCAGCACCGTGTCGCAGTCGAACTCCATCTCGCTTCCCGGAACCGGCCGGCGTTTTTCATCCACCGCCGACACCACCACCTGTTCCACCCGCCTGCGGCCCCGGATTTCGGTGACGGTATGCGAGAGGTAAAGCGGGATGCCGAAATCCTCAAGGCATTGGGTGATGTTGCGCTGCAAGCCCCCGAATAGGGCTGCAGCTCGACGCAGGCGAGTACCTCGGCCCCGGAGAGCACCATCCGCCTTGCCATGATCAGACCGATGTCCCCCGATCCCAGGATCACCACCCGCCTGCCGACCATCTGCCCCTCGATGTTCAGATACCGCTGGGCACAGCCGGCGGTAAAAACCCCGCGGGACGGGTGCCGGGGATGCCGATCGCCCCTCTCGTCCGTTCCCGGCAGCCCATGGCGAGCACCACGGCATCCGTCCGGTATTCCCGGTATCCCTCCGACGGGCTGACCGCCCGCACCACCCGGTCGCGCGTGATGTCGAGAACCATGGTATCGGTCTCGATTTCCACCCCGGCCTCTTCCGCCATTCGGACGAACCGGGCGGCATATTCCGGCCCGGTGAGCTCCTCCTTGAAATAGTGGAGGCCAAAGCCGCTGTGGATACACTGGTTGAGGATCCCGCCCGGTTCGGTGTCCCGTTCGAGCACCACGACACGGGGACAGCCCGCCTCCTTCGCGGCCACGGCCGCGGCGAGCCCGGCCGGCCCGCCGCCCACTACCAGCAGCGGTATATGCTGTTCATTCATTGTCTCATCCACCCTTTTCCCTATTTCCGGTGCCCGTTCACAAGCGGCCCGTGAGCATCTGCGTACCCGGGCCGTCCTGCGGCACCTCCGCCATCGGGATGCCCATCTCCCGCCCGAGGATCGCGGTTACCCGAGGGCCGCAGAAACCCCCCTGGCACCGGCCCATTCCCGCGTTGCACCGACGCTTGACCCCGTCGACCGACACGGCCGGGATCGGCTCGTGAGCGGCGGCCACCACTTCTCCTTCGGTCACGGTTTCACACCGGCAAACCACCCGCCCGTACAGCGGATTTTTCCGCCGCCATGGCGGCGCGTTCCCCCGTCGGTGGCCGACCGAAACGGCCGGGGCCGGGGACATAGGCGGAACTCCTCCCGCGGCTCCAGCGGCAGCCCCGCCTTTCCGAGCATCTCCACCCCCACCCTCGCCAGGGCCGGGGCACTGGTCAGCCCGGGAGACTTGATGCCGCACAGATTGAAAAAAGCCGGGTACGCCGGGTGCCTCTCCGGCGATAAAATCGTCCCTGCCGTCCGCGCGAGCGCCGACGGCCCGCACCCCGCGAAATTGCGGATCGAATCCCGCAGCACGAAACCGGGGACCGACCGCCGGGCCTGTGCCGCCACGAAGGCAAGCCCCGACGCTGTCACGGCGGTGTCGTCGGGGTCCTCCTGGCTCACGGCGTCGGGGCCGACGATCAGGTTGCCGTGGACCGTAGGCGCCACCAACACCCCTTGCCGTCTGGACGGGCACTGGGAAGACGGTGGCGCCTACCAGATTCCCCTGAGCCTTATCCAGCAGATAATACTGGCCTTTGGACGGCCGGATATCAAAGGTATGCGGTGCCACCAAATCATTGACCCGATCCCCGTGGGTTCCTGCCGCGTTGACCACAAAGCGGCTCCGGATTTCCGTCCTCCCGCGGTTGCCAGGCGGAATCCCTCCCCGTCTTTCCGGATGGAAACCACCTCGTATTCGGGCAGGAACGCACAGCCGTTCTGCACAGCCGTTTCGGCAAGGGCCAGGGCGAACTCCCACGGGCTGATGATCCCGGCCGTGGGGGCGTATAGAGCGCCGACGACCCTGCTGCAAGCTGCGGTTCCCGCCGGCGCGCTTCCTCACCCGACAGCAGCTCGAGACCGGGTACCCCGTTTTGAATCCCCCTGTCAAACAGGTTTTTCAGCCGGGGCCGATCCTCCTCCGACAGGGCTACCACCAACGATCCGTTGTTCCGGTAGGATACCCCGAGAGCGGGCGCCAGTTCCCGGATAAGAGCATTGCCCTCCACATTGCAGCGCGCCATCAGGGTGCCGGGCTCGGGATCATATCCCGCGTGGACGATCCCACTGTTGGCCCTGGTCGCGCCCGCGGCCACGTCGTTGCTCCGCTCGAGCAGCGCCGTCTTCACCCGATAGCGGCCGAGCTCGAACGCCAGGGCGCAGCCGGTGATCCCTCCGCCGACGATCGCCACATCATATGCCTGCATACCATCCCGCCTCCGTTTTTTCTCGCACGTGCCTCTGCAAAACGCAAAAAAGCCGCACCAGACCCACCCGTTCAAAACGGATGGGTTGGTGCGGCTCTCCACTCTGGCACCCGTATTTCATTCTGAAAGAAAGTATACCACATTTTCCCCCCCTTTGTCCAGAGGATCCGCTGAAAAGTACCATTCCATTCTTGACATATGCCAATAACAGTATATAATAGGATTTGGTTATTGGCATACGCCGGAAAAAGAGGTGAAACGCATGCCCAGGCCCTGCAAACGCCGCCGGATCTGCGCCCTTCCAGGATTTATACGGTTCGGCGCCATGGATGTCCCCGCCCGTGGAAAACATCTGATCCATATGACGGTGGACGAGTATGAGGCGATCCGTCTGATCGATTTGGAACGCCTGACCCAGGAGGCATGCGCCCGCCGTATGGGGTGGCCCGGGCCACTGTGCAGGCCATTTACAACCGCGCCGGGTCAAGCTGGCCCACTGCCTGGTGGAGGGGGACGAGCTTTCCATCGGCGGCGGGGATTATGAAATATGCGCCGGCCCCACGCCGGGCTGCGGGTGTTCCCGCTGCCAAAACCATCGGATCCAAATAAAACAGGGAGATGACAAGGGATGAACATTGCGGTGACGTATGAAAACGGTCAGGTCTTTCAGCATTTCGGGCATACCCAGCAGTTCAAAGTCTACCAGGTGGAGGACGGACGGGTCCTGTCTTCCCGGATCGAGGAAACCGGCGAAAGCGGCCATGGCGCACTGGCTGGGTTTCTCAAGGAGCATGGCGTGGATACGCTGCTCTGCGGCGGGATCGGCGGGGGTGCCAAGACGGCGCTGGCACAGGCCGGTATCCGCCTGTTCGGAGGCGTCGTCGGCAGCGCGGACCAGGCGGTGGAGGATTTCCTGGCCGGAAAGCTCCGGTTCAATCCGGACGTACACTGCAGCCATCATGGGGCCCATCACGACGGCGACTGCGGAAACCACCACGGCTGCGGTTCGGGAGAGGGCGGCCATTTCTGTCACCGCTGAAAACCAAACCCCATTGAAGCAAAAAGCCGGACGCTTTGAGCGTCCGGCTTTTTCGAGTTCATTCCAATGCCGTCAGGCCGGAACCAGGATCTTCTCCAGCTCCTCCGTGAACGCCTCGTAAGGGCGGGCGCCGACCAGGGTGCTGACCAGCTCGCCGTCCCGGAAAATGGCGACGTTCGGGATACTCTGCACACGGTAGCGGCCCGCAAGTTCCCGGTTCCGCGTCCACGTCGACCTTGCCGACCACAACCCGGCCCTCATACTCCTCTGCCAGCCGGTCGATGACCGGGGCCAGCATCTTGCAGGGCATGCACCAGCCAGCCCAGAAGTCCACGAGCAGTACGCCCGGCTGTGCCAGCGCGGTCTCGAACTGTTCCTTATCGAAATGGATTGCATTTGCCATCTTGAACACTCCTTCTTTCCTATGACTCCGTTTATGGATGGTATATGCAAAGGCGGCCCCAAAATATCCGCCGGTTTGCCGTTTTAACGCAGGGAACGGGCGGCATCCTGTGCCGCAATCAGCCCTCGCCCACAGCCTTGGCGATCTGTAAGGCAGCAGCCCCGTGCAGTCCCCCGCCGCGTACAGGCCGGGAATATTGGTACGCATCGCGCGGTCCACGGCCACGTATTTTCCCTCCAGGGCGAGACCGGGAACCAGCGCATCCGGTGCCGCGACTTCCCGCAGGAGAAAGACCACGTCGCAGTCGAGACGGCGGCGGTCCTCTCCATCCACGGGCAGGAAGGAAAACCCTTCCAGGCGCTCTTCCCCCTCGATAACCGGCTGTTTACCGACAAAGGAAGGGATCTCCGGCGGCAGGCCACCGAGCCGGGACCGTTGGGGCGGCGCGGCCACGACGGTCACATCCACACCGATGCCTTTGAGAAAACGGGCCTCCTCCGCCAGATCGAGGGCGTCGCCGGTCACGACCGCCCGCTTCCCGCGGTACAGCATCCCGTCACAGGTCGCGCAGGTGCTCACACCGCGGCCCATGAACCGTTCTTCCCCGGGCAGGGCCGTCCCGGTTTTGGCTCCGGTAGCGAGGATCAGGCTTTTCCCCTCGGCCACCTCGTTCCCCATGGCGGCGGCAAACGAATCCCCCATCGGCAAAATCGAGGTCACCCGTCCCATGACGAACGCCGCTCCCGCCTCTTCCGCCTCGCGGCGCATCGCGCGGAGCATCTGCTCTCCCGACAAGCCCCGCATACCGAGGTAATTGTCGATTTTTTCAGAACGGAACAGCGGGTTCAGCCGGTAGTCGTTGGAGAGCACGGCGCAGCGTTTCCCTCTGGCGGCGGCGTTGACGGCGGCGGACAGCCCTGCCGGTCCGCCGCCGACGATCAGGATACCGTACATCATGCGCGTTCACTTCCTATGTAGGGGGCCGGAGCAACGCTCACAGCCTGGATTTTTTGAGCAGCATGGAGTTGGTCACCACCGATACCGAGCTGAACGCCATGGCCGCTCCGGCGACGATCGGATTCAGGAAACCGAGCGCCGCGACCGGGATCCCGATGCAGTTGTAGAAAAAGGCCCAGAACAGATTTTGCCGGATTTTGCGCATCGTAGCCCGGGACAATTTGATCGCAGACACCAGGGGACGACACCGGAGCCTACCAGCACGACGTCCCCCGACTCCATAGCGATGTCGGTGCCGCTGCCCATGGCAAACCCCACATCGGCGGCAGCCAGGGCCGGCGCGTCATTGATACCATCCCCCGCCATGGCCACGGTCAGGCCCTTTTTGCTTTTCCTGTTCGACTGCTTCGACCTTTCCTTCCGGCAGCACCTCGGCCACCACCTCGTCTACGCCGACCTGGGCCGCGATGGCCTCCGCCGTCCGGCGGTTGTCTCCGGTGACCATTTTGGCGCGGATGCCGAGCCGGTGCAGGTCCTTCAGTGCCGGGGCCGAGCTTTTCCGGACCGGATCGGCCACGGCGGCGGCTCCCGCCGCCTCATGATCCACCGCGATGAACAGGACGGTCTTGCCCTGCTGTTCCCATGCTTCAGGGGAAAAGGCGAAGGGGATCCCTTTTTCCTCCATCAGCCGCCGGGAACCGATGAGCAGATCGCGCCCCTCCACCCGGGCGGCGATGCCCCGTCCGGTCAGGGACTCAAAGGACTCGGGCTGAGGCAGCTCTTCCAGGACACCACCCTTAACGCTCTCCGTCACAGCCCGGGCAACCGGATGCTCCGACCGCGATTCGGCGGCCGCAGCCAGGCGGAGCAGGGTATCCCGGTCCAAGGAACCGAAGGTTTCGATATCGGTCACCGCGGGTTTCCCCTCGGTGATGGTGCCGGTCTTATCAAAGATGACCACCCCGATTTTTGCAGGCGGTTTCGAGCGCGTCGGCGCTTTTGATGAGCACTCCCATGGTCGCGGCCCGGCCGGTCCCGACCATCAGAGCGGTGGGGTGGCCAGCCCCAGCGAACACGGGCAGGCGATGACCAGCACCGCCACCGCGCGGGTGATCGCCGTCTCCACCGAGCCCATCAGCCAAAAGGTCAGGCCAAAGGTTAGCAGCGCGATGACGATGACGGCAGGCACAAAGACGGCCGATACCCTGTCGGCGAGTTTTTGGATCGGCGCTTTCGAGGACTGCGCTTCTTCGACCAGCTTGATAATGCCGGACAGGACGGTATCCCGCCCCACGCCGGTCGCCCGTACGGTCAGAGAGCCTGTCCCGTTGACCGTCCCGCCGAACACCTGCGCGCCGGCTTCCTTCTCCACAGGCATGCTTTCCCCCGTGAGCATGGATTCGTCCACCGCGGAACGGCCGTCCTCGACCACTCCGTCGACAGAGATACTCTCACCCGGGTGGACCAGCACCCGGTCGTCCTTCCGGATATCGGCCGCGGCAATGACCTCTTCCCGGCCGTCCCGCAGCACGGTGGCGGTTTTGGGCTGCAGGTTCATCAGCATCTCAATGGCGGCCGAGGTTTTGCCCCTCGCCCGGGTCTCCAGCAGCTTGCCGAGCAGGATCAGGGTGATGATGATCACCGCGCTTTCAAAATACAGATGGGTACCGCCCGTCAAAACGTTATAGGTGCTGTATCCCCATGCCGCCGTGGTTCCCAGGGCGACGAGCACGTCCATGTTGGGGCTGCGGTTCATCAGGGACAGGAACGCGCCTTTATAAAACCGCCAGCCGATGATGAACTGCACCGGCGTGGAGACGACGAGCTGCCACCAGCCGGTGTGCAGCAGATGGGTCAGATGCGCGTGCGGCGCGGCGAACATCAGCACCATCATGAGCAGGAAGGGCAGGGACAGCACCGCCGAAACGATGACCATTCCCGTCAGCCGCCGCATTTCCCGCTGACGGAAAGCCGCCTTGTCCTCCACCACGGGTAGCCGGCGGCTCTCACCGCCTTCTCGATGGCACGTCGTTCAGCGCCTTCGCCGGCAAGCGTTACCCTGGCCCGCTGATTGGCGTAGCTGACCTCGGCCCCGGCCACGCCCGGCACCCTTTGAGGGCATGTTCCACCGCGGACGCGCACCGCACGCAGGTCATCCCGCCGATCTGCAGCTCGATCTCACCGGTATCCCGCTTGTCTTCCATATCGCGATCCTTCCCCACCGATTCAGTCCGTCACCGTATAGCCGGCATCGGTCACGGCCTTCACCAAGGCCTGCCGGTCGGTTTTTCCGCCGCGTAACGGATCTCCGCCGTTTTCCCCCACCAGGCTGACCTGGACCCCCTTAACGCCTTTTTACGGCCTTCAGGGCCTCCTCGACCCGCTTCTGGCAGTGCCGCAGGTCATCCTTCAATTTTTCAGGGCCATTTGTTCCACTTTATCAAACATGGCGGTTTCCGTCCTTTCCTGCCCGTCTATACAGGGCTCTTGGTTCACGTCCATAATATACCAATTTCGTATAGATTTCAAGTGCTTTTTTTGCGCCAATGTCTGTCGGCCCTTTTTAAACCCAAAATTCCTCCTCGCTGCTCTCCCCATATCCGTCGGATACAGACGAGGGATCATACCGCATCGTGCGCATCATTCCGCCCATGGCAAGGGAAAGGAGGAAACCGGCGGTGACCAGCAGGGCGGCGAGCTGCACGGAGAGGCGGCGGGCGCGGCTGTCCTCCCGGGTGGAAAAGGCCAGGACCAGGCCGCGTATGAGAAAGGGGATGGGCAGGAGCGTGAGGCGCGACGATGTTGATATTGACGGCCGTATACCCGCCTTGTCAAAGGTGCCGGCCAGCCCGCCGAAATTGAGAAAAACCAGGATGGAGGCGATCAGGACGGCCAGCCCGACCAGCAGCAGGAACAGCGAATCGAGCGCGTGCTCCCGATGGCGGCGGACATAGCCGATATACGAATATACACCGGTGCCGATGCAGCCGATCGCCACAACGAACAAAAACGTATTGGATCGGAAATAGCTTGCCTCAGGGCCGCCCTCACTATGCATCCCCACCTGAAAAATGACCGACAGGAGGATGAGAAGCGCCGCGGCGGCCAGATACGCGATGGATTTGGCGAAACGCGATATGTTCATACAGATCGTCCATCCTTTCGAGGCGCGCCCGGAAAATCCGGATGCAACCTGTCCTGTTTTGGCTCATCAAAAACGGTCCTTTTCTAAGTATAGAGAAAATCGAGCGGTTTGCAATCCCTGAGCCGTCATTCCCGATAGATAAAATGCTTTACGGGTTCCCCCAAGGCGGCCGAGAAACTGTGCGATATTGGACGGATAGAGGGGCGATATCATGCACGATGTCAGTGGAACCAATGAAATTCCATCTCAAACGGTCTTTCCTCGAGATGTTCTTGGCCCATAAATACGTCATCCTGCGATGTCTCTTCGTCTTCAATCGCTACTAGGTAATACAGGCAGATCTGATGGCAGGGCACGTCACCCCACCTAAAAAGAGTTCCCCACCCATTTCAGCTCGCCGACCGATATCTCTCGCGCCGATTTCCTCACGGAATTTCGCGTATCAGGGTTTCCCTCATTTGTTTCGCCAAAGGCGACAGCCCCCGGGAAGGCAAAGCCGTCGTCATTCGCCGGCTTTTGAAGGAGAACCCGGCCGTGCTTTATACAGATACCGGCCACACGGTAAGAAAACACATATCCCTCCGTTTTGAATAAAATATCCGACATCCTCTATCCTCCCTTATAAACGTAAAACAAGGCGGCGGCAGTCCGGGGAGATCCCGAACCGGCCGCGCGCCCCTTCTTACGCTTTATGCCACTTGACCCCCTGCGGGGTATCCTCCAGCACGATTTTCCGCGCCTTCAGTTCGTCCCGGATCCGGTCCGCCTCGGCCCAATTCTTGTTTTGGCGTGCCGCGGTACGGGCCGCGATCAAAGCCTCGATTTCGGCGTCGAGTTCCTCCTCCTTGCGATCGTAAAGGGCCCCAGCACCCCGCACAGCTCGCCGAACAAGGTTCGTGCAGCCCGGCAGGTGCCTTTGGAGGGCCCGCCGGAGGCAATGAGGACGTTGATGTCCTTGGTCAGCTCGAACAGGGCGGCGATGGCGTCGGCGGTGTTGAGGTCGTCGTCCATCGCGGCGATAAACTGCTCCCGCCGTTCCCCGCATTTGGCGGCAAAGGCCGCGTCGGCAGCCCCCTCCGGCGCGGACGCTTCCCCCGCGTCATCGAGGGCGCTGCGGCAGGTATAGAGCCGGTCGAGGCGCCGCCTTGCCCTGGCCGATGATCTCGGCGTTGTAGTTGATGGGACTGCGGTAGGAGGAAGAAATCAGGAAGAACCGGATCGGCTCATATCCCATCTGCTCCGCCACATCCCGGACAGTGAAGAAGTTGCCGAGGGATTTGGACATCTTCTTATTGTCGACGTTGATATACCCATTGTGCATCCAATACCGGGCAAAAGGGACGCCGTTGCAGCATTCGCTCTGGGCGATTTCGTTTTCATGATGGGGGAAAATCAGATCCTGCCCCCCGCAGTGGATATCGATGGTTTTGCCCAGATAACGGCGTGCCATGGCCGGAGCATTCGATATGCCAGCCCGGCCGGCCCTCCCCCAGGGAGAGGGGCCAGGACGGCTCGCCTGGCTTCGCCGCCTTCCACAGGGCGAAATCCAGGGCGTCCTCCTTTTCCTCCCCAATCCCGATGCGGGCGCCCGATTCCAGATCGTCGATAGGCTGATGGGAGAGCTTGCCGTAATGCTCGTCTTTCCGTGTGCGGAAATAGACGTCCCCATTCGCGGCCCGGTAGGCGTAGCCCTTTTCGACCAGGCCCCCGATCAGCGACAGGATCTCCTCCATGTTTTCGGTGGCCTTGGGGTGGATTTGGCCTCCCGGACCCCCAGGCCCTTAGCGTCCTTCCAGAACTCCTCAATATACCGCTGTGCGATCACATCGTAGGAAACGCCCTCTTCATTGGCGCGCCGGATGATTTTGTCGTCGATATCGGTGAAATTCTGGACGAAGCGCACCTCATACCCCCGCCATTCCAGATAGCGGCGCAGAACATCGAACACACACAGGGGGGCGGGCGTTGCCGATATGGATGAAGTTGTAGACCGTGGGGCCGCAGGCGTAGATTTTGACTACGCCGGGTTCCAGGGGACGAGTTCTTCCTTCTGACGGGTCATGGTGTTGTAGATTTTCATGGCGCTTCCTCCGTGATTTCCTCGTTTTGGCTATCCTGGGTCCGGCCCTCCAGCCGGCCGACCTGCCGGCGCAGGACATCGAGCTGGTGTTCCAGCCGGCAGAGCTCCTGTGCCACCGGATCGGGTATGTGGATCTGGTCGAGATCCACGATTTTGGCACCATTGCGGCGCACCACCCGGGCGGGGACACCCACCGCGGTGGAATGGTCCGGAATATCCGAGAGCACCACAGCTCCTGCCGCGATGCGCACGTCGTTACCGATCTCGATAGGCCCGAGCACTTTGGCGCCGGAGCCCACCATCACGTGATTGCCGAGCGTCGGATGCCGCTTTCCAGTATCTTTTCCCGTGCCGCCCAAAGGTTACCCCTGATAAATGGTGCAGTCGTCTCCAATGACGGTGGTTTCCCCGATGACCACACCGGTACCGTGATCGATGAACAGCCGCCGGCCGATGGTGGCGCCGGGATGGATCTCGATGTTGGTGCGGCGCACAGCGCTGGGAAATCCAGCGGGCCAGGAATTTCAGGTTGTGCCGATAGCACCAGTTCGCCCGCCGATGGGACCGCACCGCCTTATAGCCATTGTATAACAGCATCACTTCCAGCGCCGAACGGGCGGCCGGATCCCGGTCCCGTATGCAGGCGATATCCTCTTTCATGCGGTCAAACATGCTAAATGCCCCTCTCTTTGGGCGGCCCCGCCGCCGGAATCCCGCATTTTGGATAGACAATCTCATAAGGCTGAGCCAGAGCCGCCGTCCTTTGTATGCGATCACCGGTTCGGGGAACCACGCTCCCACCGGCTTCCTTTTTCATAAACCGGCGGGGACGCCCCTCCCCCATGCAGTAAGGAGCTGCGGCCCTGCGGATTTGGGTGGTCATATACCATCCCGTCCATCTAAAACAACAAAACCCCCGACATGGCGCGGCCGCCATATCGGAGGTGCCGGACAGCACGGTTCCACTCCGTGGTTTCACTCATTGGGCATATCTGCCCGGCCGGATAACGGCGGCCAGCCGTCCGGAGATACTGCGGCGGGAGTTCCCCGCCGGTTCCCCCGGCTGCCGGCGGGAACTCCCGCCGCGGGCGCATTTCACCGGTTTTCCGCGAAAACGCTCACAGCCTCCGGCGTTTTCTCTCTGTCACGGAACGCTCCGGTTACTTCCTCCCGGTTGCATGTTTCTTATCGCCCGAAAAACCGGGCCTCGTTTCCATTATAATCCACTTTCGGAAAAAGTCCACACCTATTTTTTCGCCCCGGCTGCCGTTGGCAAAATATCGACGGCCCGCCCACACGTACTGGAATCCCGACACCAGGGTCAGCGCCACCGACACCCAAATGAGGATCTGAGCGAAAAGAACCGGCAGCGTAAAAACCATCTCCGGCAAAGCTGCGCCCGCCAGGATGCCGGTTTGCCAGGTGGAAAACTCCAGCGCCACCAGCATGACCAGGATCGACGTGAACTGGGCGACGGTTTTGGCCTTGCCCCAGATGCTTGCCGCCATCACCACATCTCCCTTTGCGGCCATCAGACGTACCGAAGTGACCATAAATTCCCGGCTGAGGATCAGCATGACGGCGAACACATCCAGCTTTCCAACCGCCAAAAAGCCCAGAAACGCCGCGGTTGTGAGCATTTTATCCGCGATGGGGTCGAGAAATTTGCCGAGATTGGTCACCAGCCCCCGGCCCCGCGCGATTTTACCGTCGAACAGATCGGTGAGCGCGGCGGCACCGAAAACCAGCCCTGCCACGAGATAATGGCAGGGGAAATCCACCATCAGCAGGATAAGAAACACCGGGGCGAGAAGTATGCGCGCCACCGTCAGCCGATTGGGCAAATTCATGTATCATCAGGCCTTTCCCAGAAATTTCAAGACCGTAAAACAGGGCGGGGCGGATAGAGGCTGTCTTTAAACAGCAACGCACGAATTTATGAGCACTAAAATCCCGGGGCCGCAGCCCCTTTTTTGTATATAGGCGGGTTCGGCTGTCCGCCCTCCCGCCGGCTTTCCTGAAAAGAACTCCGGACCGGCCCCTGAAGGGCTCTCTACACCGGCAAGCTTTGGGGCCGGCCACCGCCATTGTGGAGTCCCGCAATGGCCCTAAAAATCAAAGCATCAGGGGTGCCAAGTGGCTCCCCCAGCCCTTTTTTGCCTTCTTTCTTCGTGCGAAGAAAGAAGGTGGCCGACAGGCCAGACTTTTGTTGCGGTTTGTCCGCGCTTTAGCTCGTAGCCACATAAGGAAGCAAAACGCCGCCGGGAGCTTCGCCCCTGGACTCACAGGGAATGCAGAGCCGCCACTCACGCACCGGAGCCCGTTTTTCCGGACGCCCTCACGGTAAACCATTTGCCGTTGATCTCGGAAGGCATGCTGATCTTTTTGATCTGGATGTCGTTGGCCTCACCAAACCATTCAATGACCCAATCCTCTCCGATCCGGCGCAGACGGAGCGCATAATACCGCGTCTCGTCCCCGGCCGCCAGCTTATACATCAGATAGCGAGGGTTGTTGTCCTCCACGTCCTCGACCGTCGCGAAGCCTTCGGCTCCATTCCAGTATTTCGGGGTATATTCCTTGCTGATCTGGAACCGGACCTCGTCGCAGCTGCTGGCTGGCTCCGGAATCTCATCCAAACCTTCTCCAACCCCGTCCGATCCGTTTTCCAGGACAAAGGCTTTGAAATCGTCCCAGGACTGGTCGCCGACCAGCACCCGGCTGTGCTCCGTCGCGACCCTCTCGAGAAAAATCTCGAAACGGTTTTTCATCGTCATCTGATAAGAGACGGTCAGAAAGGTGCCGATGAACAGGCAGATCACCAGGATGACACCGAACCGGACGGGTTTGAACCGGATGGGATCCGGCGGGCGCCTGACCCAGATTTTCCGGATGTTGAAGGCGACCAGGGGACGATAGAGAGCACACCCAACAGGATATAGATAAACAGCGCGGTTTTCATGCCCTGTCCCCCTTTATAATACTTTGGAAAGGAACTCTTTGGTCCGGGCATGCTGCGGATGGCCGAACAGCTCGCCGGGGGTTCCTTTTTCCGTGATGATGCCGCCGTCGATAAAGAAGATGGTGTCCCCCACCTCTCTGGCAAAGCCCATCTCATGGGTGACCACCACCATGGTGGCGTTGTTCTTGGCCAGCTGCTTCATAACCTCGAGAACCTCGCCCACCATTTCAGGATCCAGTGCGGAGGTCGGCTCGTCGAACAGCAGCACGTCTGGATCCATCGCGAGGGCGCGGGCGATGGCGACCCGCTGCTTCTGCCCGCCGGACAGGCGGCTCGGGTATTCCATCGCCTTGTCCGACAGCCCGACCCTGTTCAGCAGCTCCATCGCGAGCTCATTCGCTTCGTTCTGGGGCATCTTTTTTGAGCTTGGTCGGGGCCAGGGTGATGTTGCGCATCACGGTCATGTGTGGAAACAGGTTGAACTGCTGAAATACCATCCCCACCTTCTGCCGCAGCTTATCGATCTGGCGCAGGTTCTGCATCACCGAGATCCCTCGATGACGATATCCCACTTCGTCGGGACCTCGAGGAGGTTGATGCAGCGCAGGAAGGTGGATTTGCCGCCGCCGGACGGGCCGATCACGCAGACACACTCGCCCTTGTCCACATGGGCGTCGATCCCCTTTGAGGACCTCGAGTTCCCCGAAATACTTGTGGAGATTCTGTACGTCAATCACTTCTACGCATCCGCCTTTCCAGAGTATTCAGCCCGGTGGAGAGCACGGTAGTCATCAGGAAATAGATATACGCCGCGCAGAGCAGGGGGGACGATATAGTTGTAGGTCACGCTGCCCACCGACTGGGCGCCCTTGGTCAGGTCGGCGATGCCGATATAGCCCGCGACCGAGGGTTCCTTGAGCAGGACGATGAATTCGTTTCCGAGGGCCGGCAGCACGTTCTTGACCGCCTGGGGATGACGATGTGGATCATCGTCGATCCGCCCGACAAGCCGAGGGAGCGGCCGGCCTCGGTCTGTCCCTTGTCCACGGCCAGGATGCCGGCGCGGATGATCTCCGCGACGTAGGCACTCGAGTTGATGCCGAAGGCAATGGACGCGATAACGACATCGGAGACCCCGCTGAACAGCGGGAGCTTGTTGAGGACGCGGAGATAGAGGATGAAATAGATGACCATCAGCTGGACGACGGCCGGGGTCCCGCGGATAACCGATATGTACCCATTGGCAAAGCCCGCCACCATTTTGCGGATCCAGATCACCACCGGATTGCCGGTGAGATTATCCACATCCTGCAGCTTGGCGATGGCGAGCAGCAGGCCGAGGATCACGCCGATCACCGCGGCGATCGCCGTCAGCTCCAGCGATTTTCCGAGTCCGCGGAGCAGCTGCTTGTACTGATCCTCTTGAATCAGTGTCACATAAATGGCGTTGGCAAACGAATCCGCCAGATTTTCAAACCAGTGTACGACAGCCCCCAAGACCGCCCCTCCTTTTTCTCCTGTCCCGACAAAACGGGGAAAAGCCGGCCGTTGGGACACAGCCGGCTTTTTCGCGTCAATGTTTTATTTGCTCGGGATGTATTTCTCGACGATTTTGTCGAAGGTACCGTCGGCCTTGATGTCCTTCAGCGCCTGGTTGATCGCGTCGAGAAGTTCCTTGTTTCCCTTCTTGACGGCCAGCGCATATTCTTCTTCGTCAAACAGGCCCTCGAGCAGCTTGACGGCGTCGCCATGCTGATCCTTATAGGCCATGGCGGGGTTTTTGTCGATGATGACGGCATCGATCTGGCCGCTGACCAGTGCCTCGACGGCGAGAGAGCCGTTGTTGTACTGGGTGACCTTGGCCGCGTCCGTGACTTCCTCAGCCTTGTCTTTTCCCGTGGTACCGGACTGGACGCCGATCTTCTTGCCCTTGAGGTCGTCCAGGGTGGCAATGGTGCTGTCCGCCTTCAGGATAACGGTCTGGGTGGCGTTGAAGTATTTATCCGAGAAATCACAGGTTTCTTCCCTGGTCGGATCGATCGTAAAGCCGGCGGCGATGACGTCGATCTTGCCAAAGGACTGGGTCAGGGACTCGAACGCCATGTCCTCAATTTCAAGCTTCAGTTCCAGCTTGTCGGCGATGGCCTTCATGATGTCCACGTCGATACCGGCAAAGCCGGTGCCCTCTTTATATTCGAAGGGCGGGAACTCGGCGTTGGTCCCCATAATCAGGGTGCCTTCCTTAACGAGGCTCAGTTTCGTTCCCCCTGCGGAGGCTCCATTCGAAGCAGGAGCCGACGTACCGGCGCCCGTATCGGCGCCGCAGGCGGACAGGGATACAGCCGTCAGGACGGCGGCCAGGCCAACAGCAGCCAATTTCAGCAGCTTTTTCACACAAATCTCCTCCAATAGTCCAAAATGGGACGTTCACCACATGATCGTCGTTTATTATATAGGATACGAAGCTGAAAATCAAGAGAAAACCGGCGCTTTTGCAGGAAAGTGCCGTGAAATGGGGCGCATATCAGGGCAGATGCTGCAAAACCAGGCTCATCACCTGTCTGGCGGCCACAAGCCGTGCATCCCCTTCGTCCGGCAAACCGACCGCCACCCCTAGCATATAGGGTTCGCGGTACACCACCAGCATCGCCGCGTCGGCGCTCCAATAGCCCGCCTCCCCCAGGTTCGGCGCCTCGGTGAGGTCGGCATATCCCTCCTTCATCTCGTCAAACTCGGCCCGGCTCGCGTCCGCGACCATGATATCGACGAAATGCCGCCCGTCCTCAGAGGCAAAGCGGATCATCGGGGCATCCTGGTAGTACGCCTCAGGGCCGGTGACGGTCTCCCCCAAAGCCTCCGACACCTCCGCCGCCGTCAGAAGGGTTTCGATATCCACGCTGACAAAGGTCGGGTTGGTGATCTCCGGCAGGGTTTCGGACACCTCCGAGCTGCCCGCGTCCGGCGGCTCCTGCTTGCAGGCGGCGAGGAGCAGCAGCGGCACCAGCAGCACCGGTAGGATCCGGCAAATCCGTTTCATAGATACTCTCCTTTGCGGAAAAATGGCCGAAGCCGTCGAAAATCAGTATACCATAAATGCAGCGGTCCCGCAACCGCCCTCGCGGGACAAAGGGCCCGATCCGCCATCTGCGGCCGGCGGGCACGATGTCCTCAGCCTTCCGTCGGCGCGAACTGGGAATTATAAAGGGTCCAGTAGAATCCCCGCCTTTTCAGCAGCTCCTCATGGGACCCCGCCTCGACCACATCGCCCTTGTTCAGCACCAGGATGATATCCGCGTCCCGGATGGTGGAAAGGCGGTGAGCGATGATGAACGTCGTCTTGCCGCGCATCATGTTGCGGAAAGCCCGCTGGATCCGCATTTCGGTCAGGATATCCACCGAGCTGGTCGCTTCGTCGAGGATCAGCATGGGCGCGTCGAGCAGCATGGCCCTGGCGATGGTCAGGAGCTGTTTCTGTCCCTGGGACAGGCTGCCGCCGTCTTCGGTGATCGGGGTGTCGTATCCCTCGGGCAAACGGCGGATGAAGCTGTGGGCGTGGGCCGCCCTGGCGGCGGCCTCGATCTCCTCGTCGGTGGCATCGGGGCGGCCGTACGCCAGATTCTCCCGGATAGTTCCGGCAAACAGCCAGGTCTCCTGCAGCACCATGCCGAAGCTGCGGCGCAGGGAATCCCGTGTGAAGGTCACAATCCCGCGGCCGTCCACCTCGATTGTCCCGCCGTCCACCTCATAAAACCGCATGAGCAGATTGACGAGGGTGGTCTTGCCTGCCCCGGTGGGGCCGACGATCGCCACGGTGGTGCCGGGCTCCACCTTCAGGTTGAAATCCGAAATCAAGGGCCGGTCGGGGGAATACGCGAACCGCACATGGGGAAAACGCGACGGCCCCCGCAGCGTTTTCCAGCACTGCGGCGCCCTCCGCCTCCGGTTCTTGTTCCGGTTCATCCATGACGGCGAAAACGCGGCGGGCCGACGCCATGGCGAGCTGGAGCTGCATGGTGATGGCTGTGATCTCGTTGAACGGCTTGGAAAACTGCACGGTATAGGTTAAAAAGCTCGCTACGCCGCCGATATCCAGGCTCCCCGCAGCACCGCGAGGATGCCGAATACCCCGACGAGGACATACGCGATATTGGTGACGAAACGGGTGGACGGATTGACCAGCGCCGAAGCGAACTGGGCCCGGTAGCCGCACTCGTACAGCTCGGCATTGATTTCACGGAACCGCTCGAACGAACGGCCTTCATATCCGAACGCCTTCACCGTCTGCTGCCCGGTGATCATCTCCTCGGCATAGCCGCCCAGACGGCCGAGCACCCGGCTCTGTTCCCGGAAACGGCGGCTGCCGTAACGGGTGATCGCAAACCCGACCAAAAAGCAGAGCGGCGTGACAAACACCGCCACCAGGGTGACGAGCGGGTTGAGGGACAGCATGAACACGAGACAGAGCAGTACCGTCAGTACACCCGAAACCAACTGCACGATTCCCTGGTTGAGGCCGTCCGAAATCGCGTCGATATCGTTGGAAAACCGGCTGATGATGTCGCCGCGGGAATGGGTATCGAAGTATTTGAGCGGCAGGCGGCCGAGTTTGGCGAAGAGATCGTCCCGCAGCGCGCGGACCGTCCGGTTGGCCACCAGGTTCGCGCACAGGGCGGTCAGCCAGTTGAACAAACAGCCTACGGCCACCACGGCGGCGATGAGGAGGAGGATGCGGATCAGGGCCGCCCAGTCGGTCGGGCCGCCTTGAGGCATGATCAGATTGATGGCCCGGCCGACGAGCTTCGGCGCGATCAGGATCCCCGTATTGCCCAAAACAGCGCAGAAGAACACACCGGCGAGCGGCCATTTGTTCCTCCCGACCACCCCCAGCAAACGGCGGAGGGGGCCGATTTTCGTTTTTGATGCTTTCACTGCCCATTCCCCTTTCCTGAGAATGGCAGATCTCCCGATAGGGTTCGCAGGAGGCGAGCAGCTCGTCGTGAGTCCCTGCCCCGGCCAATATCCCGTCGTCGAGCACCAGGATCCGGTCGGCGTTTTTGACGGCGCTGACCCGCTGGGAAACGAGGAACACCGTCATCCCTCCGCCCCGGCGACGGCACGGCGGAGAGCGGCGTCGGTCGCATAGTCCAGCGCACTGGTGGAATCATCCAGAATCAGGATCTCCGGGCGGCGGACAAGGGCCCTGGCGATGGTTAATCGCTGACGCTGCCCGCCCGAAAGATTCGCCCCGCCCCGTTCGACCGGGGCGTCATACCCCTCCGGCCGGCTTTCGATGAATTCTGCCGCCTGAGCCATGGCCGCGGCGGCGCGGATCTCGTCTTCGCTGGCGTCTTCCCGGCCCCAGCGGATGTTGTCCGCGACGGTTCCGGAAAACAGCTCCACCCGCTGCGGAACGAGGCCGATTTTTTCGGCGCAGGGCCGCAACGGAATACGCCCGCACATCCACACCGCCGAGCAGCACGGTCCCCTTCGTGGCGTCGTAAAACCGGACGATAAGCGCCATCAAGGTGGACTTTCCGGAGCCCGTCCCGCCGATGACTCCCACCGTAGCACCCCGGGGACAGAAAATGAAATGTTTTCCAGGGCGCTTTCCCCCGTGCTGTAAGCGAAATCGACATCCGGAACTCCACCGCCGGAGCGGCAGGATCCTCCACCGCGGTATCCTCCCCGTCCCGGATGGAGGGCTCGGTATCCAGCACCTCGGCCACCCGGCCGGCCGAGGCAAACGCCCTCGCAAACGTAATCACCAGATTGGCCACTACGATCAGGGCAACGAGGATCTGATTGACATAATTGATAAACGCGATGATCTCCCCTGTGGTCATCCCGCCCGCTTCGACCCTCACCCCGCCAAACCAGACGATGAACAGTACGGCGAGGTTCATGATGAACTGAGTCAGCGGATTGAGGACGGCGGAGAGCTTCCCCACCCGGACCGCCGCATCGGTATGGGATCTGGTCGCCTCGCCGAAGCGGGCCTCTTCTTCTCCTGTGCGGGCAAAGGCGCGGATGACCCGCACCCCCGACAGAATTTTCCCGCAGGATCCGTGTCAGCGTGTCCAGGCGTCCTTGCACTTTCTGATGGAGCGGCACGGTTTTGCGCATGATGAAAACGATGACCAGCACGAACAAGGGGATCGCCAAGATGATGACCAATGCCAGCTTGAGGTCGATGATCATGGCCATGACAATGCCGCCGACACATAAAAAGGGCGCCCGGATCACCAAACGGATAAGCATGGCCACAGCGTATTGCAGCTGATTGACATCACTGGTAACCCGGTTAATCAGGGAGGAGTACCGAAACGGTCCAGCTCCGCGTGGGAAAAGCGGATATCCGCCGGAACAGGGTGTTGCGCAGCTCGGTGCCGAAGCCCTGCGAGGTGACCGAGGCGACATACTGGCAAACTAGGGCGCAGAGCAGGCCGACCGTGACGATTCGAGCATCGCCCCGCCCATCCGCAGAATATAGCCGGTGTCCCCTTGGCCACGCCTTCATCGATGACACGGGCCATCAGCAGCGGCAGATAGAGCTCAAGCACCGCCTCCGCCAGCTTGGCGAGCGGTCCCACGATGCACTGCCAGGTATAGGGTTTCAGGAATTTCGCCAGTTTACCAATGGCCAAGGACAGCCACCTCCGGTAATCGCCCCGACGGGCGCGTTTGAGGGTTATTGTACCATGTTTGCGCGGTTTATACAACCAACCGCCCTTCCTCCCTTTTTTCCATACGTGTTGCCGGGGTTTAAGCCCGCCGATTTCCTCAATAACCGCAGACGAAAGCCTCTATGCCTGTTCTGGATGAAATCGTCACACAAGAACAGATGGAAGAAAAGCGGATTGGGCTGTCTCGTGAGGAGCGGACGGTTTTGGGGAGAGAGCCGGGCAGCCGAACATATAGAGTGATTGCGTCGCTCTGCGGCAGAGACGCACAGACGGCCTTCTGGGATCCTGCAGGAAAACGTCTCTTCAACCGATTGGTCTCACATCATAAAATTCCACACCTCGTTTCGAACAAAAAACAGCAATTCGTGACCATTTGTGTGTTTATCACACAAAAACCGGCATCCCCATTTGGTGTACTTGGCGACGTGTTTCCCATATATTTCCACAACCGACATATGCCGACACATTTCTCTTGCCAAATAGCCGTTTTTCGATACAATTATTTTATGTCTCTCCTGGAACCGTCGGCGTCTCTCCGTCCTCACAGACGGGGAGAGGTTGAAGTGCCGAATTTTCTGCCTATTTGCCATATGAATCCCAGGTCACGGATCGTCTTGAGTGACCCGGATGTGTTGCTCATTGGAAGAGCGGTGCCCGACATGCTGTGGATTATGCTCGGATGCGCCGCTTTCGTTCTGTTTTTCTTTTACGATATCGCCGGCGCGACCGGCCGTTTCTATCCGTTCCGGATCGGCTTTGCCGCCGGGTGCCTGCTGCTCCTCTCCTCCACCGCCGGCCTTGTCTGGCAGGGACTGTGGGGGAGGCATATCGTCTGGCCGGTTTTTTCATTTTCACCCTTTTGGCCTTTCTTTTTTTAGTACTGCTGGTTTATACCCTTTTTTTCGCCCTGCCCTTCCATGACACCTATATCCATGGGACAACCGCCCCGTCTCTATGCCGCAGCGGCGTATACGCCTTGTGCCGCCATCCCGGCGTGCTCTGGCTGTCGGGGGTTTTATCTGTGCCTGTACGCCGCCCTGGGGACTCGGATGCTTCTGGCGGCGTTTGTTGTCTTTACTTTGTTCGACATCGCGTATGTCGTGTTTCAGGACCGCTGGTCCTTCCCCAAACAGTTCCCCGAATACGACGACTACCGCCAATCCACCCCTTTTTACTACCGAACGTCCGGAGCATACGGCAATGCGTCCGGACATGGCGCGGAACGGGAGACGGTTCGCATGAAGTTTGAAGAAAACTGAAAAAAACGCCAGTACGACCAGATGTGGAGCGAATATTGCGGTTTTCTAGATCTGGATATCGACGGCTATATGCGCATCCAGACCCGTCTGATGGAAGAGCAGATCGCCCTGTGGGAGCGGCAGCGCCCTGGGGCGGCGGATCCTGGATGACAAGCATCCGCGGACCATCGAGGAATTCCGCCGGGCCGTCAAGCTGACCTCCTATGAGGACTATGCGGACATTCTCCTGCAAAAACGGGGGATATGCTGCCCGACACCCCCATTGTCTGGATTCAGACCACCTGGGAGGGCGGACGCCATCCCGTGAAGGTCGCCCCATATACGAGCGGCATGCTGGATACCTACCGCAACAACAGACTGGCCTGCCTGATGCTGTCCACCAGCAACGGACGGGGCAAATTCAATGTCCGCGCCACCGATAAGATCCTGTACGCCCTAGCACCCCTTCCCTACGCGACCGGGCTCTTCCCGCTCGCGCTTGGCGAAGAGATCGGCATGGAATTCCTCCCCCAGTCAAGGACGCGGTCAAGATGACCTTCAGCGAACGGAACAAGCTGGGCTTTAAAATGGGGCTGAAGCGAGGGATCGAGTTCTTCTTCGGAGTGGGGAGCGTCGCCACCTACGTCAGCCACAGCCTGTCCTCCATGGGCGGCAAATCCTCCTCCGGTTCTTCCGGCGCCGGCTGGCTGGCCCTATCCCCCTGCGCCTGCTCCGCCCTTGCCGCCGCCAAATACCGCTGCAAGCAGGAAGGGCGCGAGCTCAAGCCCCGCGATCTGTTCAAGCTCAAAGGGCTTTATGTGCGCCGGCACCGACAACGCCTGCTACAAGGACGAGCTCGAGGAGCTCTGGGGCGTGCGGCCCATGGAGCTTTTCGCGGGGACCGAGCCCTCCTGCATCGGGACCGAGACCTGGACGAGGGACGGCATGTACTTTTTTCCCCGACACCTGCTTTTATGAATTCATCCCGGAAGACGAGATGGAGAAAAGCTTCGACGATCCCTCTTATGAGCCCCCGTACCTATCTGATGGACGAGGTGCGGCCGGGCGAGAAATATGAGCTGGTGATCTCGGTGCTAAAGGGCGGCGCCTTCATGCGGTATCGGGTGGGGGATGTCTATCGCTGCATGGGCCTGGAAAACAGCGGGACGGGACCAGAATCCCTCGCTTCTCCTATATCGACCGCGTTCCCACCATCATCGATATCGCTTCCTTCACCCGGATTTCAGAGGCGACCATCCAGTCCGTCATCACCCTGTCGGGACTGAAGATCCGGGACTGGATCGCCATGAAGGAATATGGCGCGCGCAAGCGCCCGTATATGCATCTGTATGTTGAGCTCGACCCCGATGCCCTGGCCAGCAGCGCCGTCACAAAGGAGATTCTGCGGGAGCATCTGGGGATTTACTTCAAATACTTGGACAACGACTACAAGGACCTCAAACGGCTGCTCGGTATGGAGCCGCTCGAGATCACCATCCTAAAATGCGGCAGCTTTGCGGCCTACACGGCAAAAACGGGTAAGCGGCTGCGGCATGTCAATCCCTCGGCACACGATCTGAAAGATCTGGTTGGGTAAATTCCGCCCGCCGGCAAGGAGGTGAACAGGAACCATGGGCGACTATATTGCAGTCCCGATTACCGCGCTGTTCTGCTACATATTCCTGTTCATGACCATGCTGGCCGCGCAGAAAAACCGCATCATCAACTCCTTTTTGCTGATCCTGGTCGCCCTGCTTTTCTGGACCGGCGGCTCCTTCTTCATGCGGATGCAGTTCTGGCCCTCCATCAAGGTCTGGTTCGATATTTCCATTCTGGGCCTGCTCCTGCTGGGCTTCGCGCTGTTCAATTTCGCCTACCAGTACGTCGGATGCAAAAACAGGGCCGTCCAGCTCTTCTGGTTCATGACCACCGTGATCATCAACCTAATCAACATCTGCACCGGCGTCTTTCTGCGGGAGCCCGAGCTGGTTGAGACGGCCAGCGGGCAGACCTCTTTCGTTTACAATACCACCTGGCCCGTGGTGGCCTTCTTCATCTTCTGTACGGCCATCATCGCCCACATGTTCGTCCTTCTTTTCCGTTATTTCAAGGACCACGAGGTCGCCCGCCGCCAGTTCCATCCGGTTTTGGTGGGGATCGGGTTCATGTTCCTCGGCCATATCGCCTTTATCTTCCCCTTTTTCAAAGGCATTCCCACCGATATCATCGCGGGGGTCCCCTTCGCGTTCTGTATTTTCTATGCTCTGTACCGCCGGCGTCTGTTCCGCCTGACCCTCCTGGCCTCCCGCGGAAGCTGCTACGCCCTGTCGGCGGGGCTGTCGGTGATCGTGTTCATCAACCTCCTGCGTCCGCTGGCCGATTTCATCCACGCCCAATTCCCCATGCTCGGGAGAATACGACACCCTCATCATCGCTTTGACCTTCACGGTGTTCACCTGTTTGGTCTACTTCTGTATGAAGAAATTTATCGACAATGTGTTCGTCAAAGAGGAAATCGTGCAGGCGGAGAACCTCAAGGCGTTCAGCCTCGCGGTCTCCGCAGCCTCCAAATCGACGAGATCCTGAACGGCCTGGTCGATATCATTCAGAAAAAACCATCGCGGTGGAACGGGTCTATGTCTGCGTCCCTGCACCGGACAAGCAGTCCTACCGCATCATCCGCAGCTCCAGCCCACTGGACCGCCCCGCCTTTTCACTGGGGCGTGACAATCCGGTCGTGTTGTGGCTCAAGGAGCACGATGAATGCCTCCTGCTCAGCGAGTTCCGCAGGACCACCGCCTATAAATCGATGTGGGAAGCCGAAAAAAGGGCGCTCGAGGACCTTGGCATCGAATGCCCTCCCCTCTCAAGGACAAAGGATTCCCCTTGTGGGGATCGTTCTGCTCGCCACCAAGGATAAAAGGGCGCCGGTACAGCTATGAGGATCTCAACTTCCTCGCGTCGGTGAACTCGATCAGCTCCATCGCGGTGAAAAATTCCCGCCTTTATGAACGTGCCTATCTAGAAGCCCGGACCGACGAACTGACCGGCCTGCTCAACCGCAAGTATTTCTATGAGACCTTGCAAAACGCCTATGACGAGCATCGGGATGAGGGTCTCTCCTCATCATCCTCAATCTCGACGATTTCAAGCTGTACAATCAGCTCTACGGCAACAAGGAAGGCGACATCGCCCTGCAGAAAGTAGCCCGCCTGATCCAGGCGAGTGTGGGAGAGCACGGCCATGTCGCCCGTTACAGCGGGAAAGAATTTGCGATCATCCTGCCAGGCTATGACCTCCTCTCCGCCAAGGAGCTGGCCGAGAACATCCGGCGGCAAATCCTCGATATGAACAAGGCCGCCACCGACTACACCCTCAAGGTCCTGACCGTCAGCGGAGGGGTTTGCGCGATCCCTCACGCGGCCAGCACGGTCAAGGAGCTCATCGATAACGCGGACATGGCGGTGTATCACGTCAAACACAACGGGAAAAACGCCATCCTCGCATATACGACCGGGGATTACCGCTTTGAAAAAGCATCGCCGGAAACAGCGGACCGGCACAGTGCCTATTCGGAATATGAAAGTACGATTTACGCCCTGACCGCCACCATCAACACCAAAGACCACTACACCTTCAACCATTCCAACAACGTCGCCCATTACGCCACGGAACTCGCACGCGCCATCCACCTGAATGCGGACCATGTGGAGATGATCCGGGAGGCCGCCCTGCTGCATGACATCGGCAAAATCGGTATACCCGAGCATATCCTCAACAAGCCCGGCCGCCTGACCGAGGAGGAATACGAGGTCATGAAATCCCACGTGGAAAATTCCATTGGGATCATCCGCCATCTCCCTCCCTCGACTACGTCATTCCCTCTGTGATCGGGCATCATGAGCATTACGACGGAAGGGTTATCCCCGCCGGATCGCCGGCGAGGATATTCCTCTCGGGGCCCGCATCCTCTGCATCGCGGATTCCTTCGACGCCATGATCTCGCAGCGTTCCTACAAACAGCCCTACCCCCTCGAGAAGGCACTCCATATCCTGCTGGAGGAAGCCGGCCGGCAGTTCGATCCGCAGCTTGTCCCTGTGTTTGTGGAGCTTGTCCGCAGCGGCCGTGTACAGGTGCCGGAAAATGGAACGGAGCCCTCCTGAGATGCATAACGGATAAAGTAAAAAGCGCTCTCGGAAACCGAAAGCGCTTTTTATCGGCTCTCAAGCGGTTATCTGTCATGGTTACGCCCGCCTTCGCCTGCACCGGCCTCTTGAAACCCTGTCGGGGCTTTCTCTATCTCGAGTCGTTAAAAATCCGGCGCCGGATCCGAAGACCCGACACCGGAACGTGAAATGGGAGGCGTAATCAAGCGGCGGCCCTGTTCAGGCGCCTCGATTCGAGTGCGCGCAGTTTGGCGCGCGCGGCCCGGGCGCGTTTGTCGCTCTTGGCACGGGCAAGGGCGGCGTCACGCCGCACCGCCAAGACGCAGCACACCGCCACCGCCGCACGGGCCAGTACCAACAGGACACCCAAAACCGGAAACGCCAACGTATCCAAAACCCCGGCCAAAAAAATCTCCATACCGCACATGGCCAGCGGAACCAGGGACAGCCGCCGGGTGGCCGCACAGCGGGAGCCGCGCAGTGTATACAGAAACAGGAGTCCCAGAAGGGCCACATGAAATAGATTGATCAACATTCGTCTCATCCTTTCAGCATTTCCATGCAGAACAAACGTTTACCACGCCATCATTATATCAGGATGAACGGCAAAAAGCAAGAGGAAATCGAATATTTGTTCGATATTTTTGTCCCACTTTGCAGGAAAAAGCAGGAGACGGCCCCCGTAAGGACCGTCTCCTGTTCTTTTGTCTTTATGGCTCTTTCCCCTCATCGCTTTCGGGGGCGGATTCTCTTGTGGGATCCTCAGATTCAGCCGTTTCCGGATCGGATCCAGCCTCTTCTTCCATCATCGAGGCGTCCTCTGCCGCCTCAGCGGGCGACGCATCGGACGCTTGTTCCGTTTCATCCCCATCCTCCCCGGCTGCCAGCGGGACAGTGGGCGCCGGCTCCTCGACGAACAAATCTTTGGGTGAACGCTGCTCCATGGCCCGGAAGACAAAAAGCAGGATCACACCGCCGATGACCGAAAGGATCGCGAGGAGCTGCGACACCCGCATAGTTCCGAGCATCAGGCTGTCGGTGCGCAGCCCTTCGATCCAGAACCGGCCCAGCCCGTACCAGATGATGTAGGAGGCAAAAATCTGTCCCCGGAATTTATAGTATCTCTTGGACAGAATATGGAGCAGCAGGAACCCCGCCAGACACCACAGGGACTCGTACAAAAACGTGGGGTGGACCGGCTGAGACAGTATATAGCCTGACCCGTTCGCTCCCGATTGGATGATGTCCCCCGTCATCCCCCAGGGCAGACTCGTGTTGGCGCCGAAGGCCTCCTGGTTGAAAAAATTGCCCCAGCGACCGATTCCCCTGTCCGATCAGGAACCCGATAGACGCGAGGTCGAACATCCGCAGGGGTCGACCTTCCGCACCCTGCACATCCACAGGGCGGTCAGGAACGCGAAGATCACCCGCCGTAAATCCCGAGCCCGCCTTCCCAAACCGCGAAAATCGACAGCGGATCCGCAAAATATTGGGCCCGTTCGTCAGAGAACAGGACGTAATACAGCCGGGCGCCAATAAAGGCGAAAATCGCGGAGACGAGCACGACGTCGATCATCCGGTCGGGATCGATCCCAAAGGGCTTTGCACGCTTGAGCCCATAAATCATTGCCAGAAGGAACCCCAGTGCGATGAGGACCCCGTACCACTTGACGGTGATCCCGCCGCCGATCGGGATGGTGAAGATGTCCGGGGAGATCGGGAGCCGCCATCCCAGACCCGGAAATTCAATGAAATGTTGTTCCATCGGAGCGTGACATCCTTTCTATGTAATGGGAAGCCGCTGGGGGCTCCCCCTTTCAGCCATCCATCGGACGGATGACCGACAGCGTGCTGGCCTCGTCGTCGAAATCCTCCCGCAGCCGCCGATAGATTGATTGTATATCAAGATGGGCGGCCGCGTCAAGCAGATCAAAGGGATTGCGCCCATAAAAATGCCCGCTTGCCAGCATTTCGCCGCAATTTTCCACACTGTCGAGCCGCGCGACCAGGCTCCCATACAGAGCGCTGCGCGCGGCGAGAAAGTCCTTTTCTGCCACGCCGCCGTCCGCCATACGGCGCACCTGTGCACGGAACGCCTCACAGACGGCATCGGGATCCCGCGACTCTCCGCCGATCAGCCAGGCGGCAAAGCCGGGCCCGTCGAAATAATCCACGTCGAAGGAGGTGTTGACCAGCCCCTCGTCCATCAGCCGCGCGTAAAGTGCGCTCGACCGGCCGCCGAGCAGCTCCGCGAGCACCGCAGCGGACACGGTTTCCTCCGGTGTGGAGCAGCGAACGCCGCTTTCGGACGGCATCGGCACCTTATACCCCAGATAAAACAGGGGGCGGCCACCGGCATCCGGTCTTCCACCCGGGAAGAGACGGCTTCGCGCGGCTCCGAAAAGGGGGCCCGTTCCACCCGACGGTCCGGGCCGGGTCTCAGCATCCGGTCGGCCACCCGCAGCACCTGCTCTGGTGTCACATTACCGGATACCGCCAGCACCATATTGTGCAGGTTATAGAAGGTCTCGTAGCATCCGTACAGCAGTTCCGGCGTGATCTCGGCAATAGACTCCACCGTTCCCGCGATATCGAGGCGCACCGGATGCACCGCATACAGACCCCTCAGAAGATTGAACAGCACCCGCCTCTCAGGATTGTCCTCGTACATCCGGATCTCCTGCCCGATGATCCCCTGCTCCTTTTCACCGTCTCCTCGGTGAAATAGGGGGACTGGACAAAATCGAGCAGGATTTCCAGGGATTCCTCGAAGCGGTCGGTACAGGAAAACAGATACGCCGTACGGTCGAAACTGGTGTAGGCGTTGGCAGACGCCCCGGTTTTGGCATAACGGGAAAAGGCGTCGCCGTCCTCACTCTCGAACAGCTTGTGTTCGAGATAATGGGCGATTCCGGCCGGCACGACGGTCGGCGCGGCGTCCCCCTGGCGCATGAAGGCCGTGTCGATCGAACCGTAACGGGCGGCGAAGGTCGCGTAGCAGGCCTTGTAGCCGGGTTTTGGCCATACGTAGATCGAAAGCCCTGACGGATGCCGCAGACGGTAACACTGCTCCCCCACCCGGGCGCTCGTCAGTTTTGTCCATTCAGGCAGTGTCCGATCCCTCCCCTTCCGGCTCCTGCGTGAGCAGATAGACGCTCTCGAGCGTCACCCGCTCCGCCGCGGCGACCACCCGCTCCTGGTTACGGCTGCCAGGGCCTTCGACGCTTCCTCCGGCGTGGATACGCCGGGAAGGAGGCATTGCCCCAGATACCAGGATGCCTGCGCGCCCTGTGAGTCCCCCACCGAACCAAACGCCTGGCAGGCGCTGCGCCGGGCAGATTCGAGGTCCTCTTCGGTAAAATCTCCTGTTTTGAGGGCGTCGAGCTGCCGGAGGATTTCCTCCTTCGCCCGGCCGGCGTTCTGCCCGTCCACCCCGCTGTCCACCAGGAGGATCCCCTTGAGGCGGTCATAAGACGAGGCGCAATAATAACAAAGGCTCAATTTTTCCCGGACATTCCGGAAAAGCAGGGAATGAGGGGTCCCGCCGAGCAGCGCATTCATCAGCCGGGCCGCGGCCACATCGCCGTCCGGTTCGGCTGTCCCCGCCCGGAAACCCAACACCAGCTTCGAGCCCCGGACCTCCATCCGCTCCACCCGCTCCCGCACGGCCGGGTAAGACGCCGCGGTAACCGTCGGGCAATCGAGGGGTTTGCGTCCAGGCACACCGGCCAGTGCCTCGCGCAGAGGCCCGGCCGCATGCATCGCCGCGGCGCCACCCTGCAGTATCAGCTGAACCCTGGCCCCGCCAAAACACGGCGCCAAGTCCCGGTCAGCGATTCCGGAGTCAGGGCGGCCGCAGCTTCCGGGGAACCATACCGGTCGACTGCGTACGCTTCGTTTTCACACAGCAGCTCTTCACAGCGGCGGCGGGCATACCACCGTTTGTCGTTGATTTCGGCTTCCATCCGTTCGATCAGGCAGCGCTTCTCCGTCCGAACGTCGGAGGCGCGGAAGCAGCCATTTTCCAAAACCGGCTCAAACAGCATCTGGCGCAACAGGGCCGCGCAGCTTTCCGCGACCGGTTCCCCCGCCAGGGCAAAGCGGTCGTCAATGGCCGCGGCGGTCAGAACCAGTGCTTGTGCCTCCCCGATCCGGGCGACCTCTGCCGTGATCGAGGCGCCGTACAGCTCGTTGAGACGGCGCTGCAGCGCGGTGAAATCCGGATAAGCAGCGCAGGAGCGCCGCAGCAGATAGGGCAGCAGTGCGCCGGCCGACGCGGTCTCTTTTTTTCAAGGGCAGAAGCAGCGCGACTGTCAGCCGGCTTGTTTTGAAGCGGCTATCCGGCAGCGACAGGCAGCGGACCCCTTCCGCCAAAACTTCATTGATGAGCTGCACGTCCATTCCCCTATTGCGGATTCCGTCGATAGACGGATATCTTAGTATACCAAACTTTGGCAAAAAGAAAAGGCGGAAAATGTTATCCTTCCCGGCGCAGGGCCTCGACCGGGCGCAGACGGGAAGCCTTGACCGCGGGATATACACCGAATACGCAGCCGATCCCCACCGCGACCAAAATCAACACGCCGAAGCTGCCCGCCGGCAGGGATACCGGCCAGCCGAGCAGCGCCGATACCACCGCCATCAACCCGCCTCCCAGTGTCAATCCGGCCAGGCTGCCGATCAGGGAAATCACCGCGGCCTCCATCAGAAATTCGGATAGGATCCGCCTTCGGGTCGCGCCGATCGCTTTTTGATGCCGATTTCCTTTGTGCGTTCATTGACCGATACGAGCATAATGGTCATGATCCCCAGGCCCGACACAACCAAAGGAGACCCCGCCGATCGCGGTCAGCAGCATGGTCACCAGATCCATCAGCCCGCCCAGCCGTTCTTTTTTGAACAGCGAGGTTATCCGTCCGGTATCCATCCGCATTTCCGGATGAACGTTCCAGCGATTCCAGGATGCGGATTTCCGCGGTATCCACGTCGGCCTCCGCTTTGACCCGCACCGCGATCTGGTCGAACCCGTCCCGGGCGGTCATGGCCTGCATGGTGGTGTAGGGGATATAGACCATTCCCGGGATCATCTCGGTCAGGTTTTGGAGCAGGCTGCTCCCTGTCTCGGTCACGCCGACGATTTCAAAGTCCTCGTCCACGCCCCCTAAATTCAGGGAGATGGATTTGCCCACGATATTCCCGCGTTTATAGCCTGCGAGCGCAATCGACTCGTCGACGACGCAGACGCGGGCCTGAGCCTTGACATCTCCCCGGCTGATCAGACGGCCATGCTTGAGGGTCAGGGAAATCGCCTGGGTAGCACCCGCGTCAATCCCGCAAATCAGCGATTTGTCGGTATTGTCCCGCAAGGTACTCCCCGAAAATTCCACTAAAAGGGGCATCGCCGTCTCCACGGCGGAGAGGCCGCGGATGGTTTCCAGATCGCGCGCGGACAGCATCGTCCCGTCGCCCGCCGTACTCACCGACAGCCCGCTTACGCCGAGGCTGTCGAGCTCTGCGTTAACCGCGGTGCGTCCCAGGGGAGGCGATCATCGAAATGATCGCCACCATAGCCACCCCCCACCGTGATCCCACTGACGGTCAGGAGGGTACGGGACCATTTTCGCGAAAGGCTCTTGAACGCACAAACCAGTACATCCCTCATGCGTCGCCCTCCTCCCGGACGACGACGGCCGTCCCGTCCCGGGCGATCTTCCCGGGATCGAGGATGACCGTATCCCCCGCCTGCAGCCCGGACACCACATGGAAACCGGTGCTCCATTCCTCCCCGGACACGATATCCCGCCGGACAGCCCGACCGGCCGTATAGGCATACACATATTCGTTCCCCTCCTCATCCTGCAATACACATTCATAGGGGACCACCAGCGCGTCGGGGGGTGGAGGAGACCCGGACCGCCGCCTTGGCGTTCAGGCCCACCCGCAGCGAGGGATCCATCTGGTCCTGGTCGAACATGACCACCGCATCCACCACGGTATCGGTGACCGTCCCGACGATCTGCTGCCGGGCGGAGGAGGCCAGTTCGGTGAGCACACCGGTGTAAGAGGGCTTCCGGAATCCGGATCCCGTAATGGTCACCCGCTGGCCGATCGCCACCTTCTGCAGATCCTGCTCCCGGACCGCGATCTTCACCCGCAGCATATCGCTCGACGCGATGACGGCACAGGGCTTGGAGGTGTCCGTCAACGAACCCGAAACGACATTTAGGGTGGAAATAATGCCCGAGGCCGTCGCCGTCACCTCTTTTGTGATCAGGTCGTCGGTAATCTGAGACGCGGCCAGTCCCCCGCCTGCGCCAGCACCTGCTTCGTCGCGCCCACGTCGACCGTGAAGAGGACGTCCCCCTGCCTGACCTCCTGCCCAGCCTGCACGTAAACCTCCCCGCCACGCAGGGCATGTCCAGATACACGTTCTGGCTTTTCGCCGCCTCCACCTTGCCCGAACAGCTCACCGTCTGCTCGACGAGCTGGGGCTGGAGCGTGATAGCCGTCACCTCCACAGGCGGTTGCTTTGCAAAGCGCCCGCCGAGCAGAATCCCCGCTATGGCCATCAGCGTCAGGGAGAACAGCCAGATATACTTTTTCTTCATTTTTCCAACCACGCCTTTCCAGCATCCGTCACACACCTCGCGCAGGCACCGGGAGAAACGGCGTCCGCGCGTCCTATTTAGTCTTTGATGGAAGTGGAAAAATATGAGGGGCAGAAACTGGGAAGACGAATTTTTCTGAATACGGATATTTACTATTTTCGCGTTCTGCCGGGCAACCTAAAATACCCGCCTAAGCGGTTGCAGAATCCGCCCCGGTGCGGTATAATAAGCGGGACTTCAAAAATGTGGAAAAGGATGCCGGTCGGCATCCTGTGGGAGGAATCAGCATGTTGAGGGACGAGTGGAAAAGGCTCAAAAGCGGAACCGATATACGAGGTGTGGCGATGGACGGCGTCGAGGGACAGCCCGTTCAGCTCACCGACGAGACGGTCAGGCGGATCGCCGCGGCATTCGCCGCGTGGCTGTCGGACAAAACCGGAACGCCCTGCCGGGAGCTGACTGTCTCGGTCGGACGGGACAGCCGCCTGTCGGGACCCCGTATCCGGAACGCGGCGGTGGCAGCACTCTCGGCGTCGGGGATCCGGGTGCTGGACTGCGGCCTGGCATCCACCCCCGCCATGTTTATGACCACGGTCGATCTGGGCTGCGACGCTGCGCTGCAGATCACGGCAAGCCATCATCCCTGGCACCGAAACGGGCTTAAATTCTTTCTGCCGTCAGGCGGGCTGGAAGGCTCCGACATCGGGGCCATCCTGGCCTATGCCCAGGATGGCCGCCGTCCCGCCGGATTTGAGGAAGGAGCGCCCGGCCGGGTGGAAGAATCCCCGTATATGACACGATACGCCGCCCGCCTGCGCCGTTTGATCGTGGATGGAGTAGGAGATGGGGAGAGGCCGCTGGAGGGCTTTCATATCGTGGTGGACGCCGGCAATGGAGCGGGCGGCTTTTATGCCAGCGCGGTGCTCGAGCCTCTCGGGGCGGATATTTCCGGCAGCCAGTTTCTGGATCCGGACGGCCGTTTCCCCAACCATATTCCGAATCCGGAAAACGAAGAGGCGATGGCTTCGGTTTCGGCAGCGGTCGTGCGCGCAGGGGCGGATCTGGGTGTGATCTTCGATACCGATGTGGACCGGGCGGGCTGTGTGGATGCGCAGGGGCGCGAAATCAACCGCAACCGCCTGGTGGCGCTGGCAGCGGCGATCGCGCTGGAGGATCATCCGGGCGGCACCATCGTGACCGACTCAATCACGTCGACCGGGCTGAAGACCTTTATCGAGCAGGAGCTGGGCGGGCATCACTGGCGGTTCAAGCGGGGCTACAAAAACGTCATCAATGAGGCCATCCGTCTTGGAAACGACGGGGTAAACGCCCCGCTCGCCATTGAAACGTCGGGCCATGCCGCCCTAATCGACAACTATTTTCTCGACGACGGGGCCTATCTCGTCACCCGGATCATTATCAAGGCGGCCCAGCTGCGGAAGGAAGGCAAGACCCTCGACAGCCTCATCGCCGCCCTGCAGGAGCCGGCCGAAAGCGTGGAGCTGCGCTTTTCCATCACCGAACCGGATTTCCGCGCCTGCGGGGAACGGATTTTGGCCGCGCTGGAATCCCATGCGGAGGAGCAGGGATGGACGCTGGCCGATGACAGCCGGGAGGGAGTGCGCGTCTCCTTCGGCCCCGGACAAGGGAATGGATGGTTCCTTCTCCGCTTGAGCGTACACGATCCGGTCATGCCGCTGAATATTGAGAGCGACGAGGCCGGCGGCTGCCGGACCATCGCCGCGCAGCTGGCGGCTTTCCTGAAAGGGCAGGCGGGATTGGAGCTGGACGCCATCAACACCTATCTGGGCAACGGCTGAACGAACGCCGTATCGGGGGAAGGAGGAACCATATGGACTGGACCGAACTGTGCGTTACGGTCGCTGCCGCCGACACCGACCGTGCGGCCGCCATTGCCGCTATGGCGGCGCCTCACGGGCTGTATATCGAGGATTACCGTGATCTGGAGGAGGGCGCGCGCCAGATCGCGCACAGCGACCTGATCGACGAGGAGCTGCTCGCCCGGGACCGCACCCGCACCCGGATCCATCTGTATTTAGAGCCGGGCCGGGCGCCCCGCCGAGGCGGCGGCGTACCTTCGTGAACGGCTGCCGGCGGAGGGTATCCCGTTCGAGCTGTTAGAGGATACCGTCCGGGAAGAGGATTGGGCGGATAACTGGAAGCAGTATTTCAAGCCCCTGCCGGTCGGGCGGCGGCTTCTCATTCGTCCCACGTGGGAAACGGCGGATCCGCTCCCGGGCAGGGAGACCCTGTCCATCGATCCGGGCATGGCGTTCGGCACCGGCGGGCATGAAACCACCCGCCTGGTGCTGGAAGCATTGGAAAGTCAGATCCGGCCGGGGACGCGCTTTTTTAGATGTGGGCTGCGGCAGCGGGATCCTGTCCATTGCCGCCTTGCTGTTGGGGGCGTCATCCGCCGTCGGGGTGGACATTGATCCCCTGGCAGTCCGCACCGCCAGGGAAAATGGGGAACTCAACGGGTTTTCCGAACCCCGTCTGACGGTCCTGGAAGGCGATCTGGTGGATAAGGTGTCGGGCCGATATGCCGTTGTGGCGGCCAATATCGTGGCCGATGCGATCATCGCCCTGTCGAAGAACATACCCCCGTTTTTAGAGCCGGGCGGCGCCTATATCGTCTCGGGTATCATCGACACACGGGAAGGGGATGTCCTGTCGGCCCTGGCAGCCTGCGGTTTTACCGTCGAGACCCGGCTGGAGCAGGGCGGCTGGCTCTGTATGGTCTGCCGTCATACGGGCGGACTTTAAAACAGGAGGTGACGGCCTATGCCGCGTTTTTCATTCCGGCGGGAGACCGCCCTCCCGCCGATGGCGGACAGGTACGGATCACAGGACCGGATGCGGTCCACATCCGGCGTTCGCTGCGGATGCGGGAGGAGAGACCCTTTTCCTGTGCGACGGGGAGGGACCGACTATTTCTGTGAGCTCGCCGGCTTCGAGGGGGAGGGCGTATTGTTCCGTGTCCTGTACCATACCCCGACCGCGCTGGAGCCGGATACGGCCGTCACCCTGTACCAGGGGCTTCCAAAGGGCGAGAAAATGGATTGGATCCTGCAAAAGCGGTAGAGCTCGGGGCAGGGGAAATCGTTCCAGTCGTCACCGCCCGGAGCATCGTCCGCTTAAAGCCGGGCGAAGGGGAGAAGAAACGGGAGCGGTGGCAGCGGATCGCCGCCGAGGCGGCCGGGCAATGCGGACGGGGGCGGATTCCGCTGGTATCCCGGCCCCTGCCCTTCGCAGAAGCTGCCGCGCGGCTGGCCGGGGAACCCGCCCTGGTCTTCTATGAGGGCGGCGGACGCCCCCTTTGGTGAGCTGGTCGGACGGGACTGCCGCCGCCTCTCCATCGTGGTTGGGCCGGAGGAGGCTTTGAAAAGAAGAGGTCACACGGCTGCTCCGGAACGGGGCGGAAGCCGCCACCCTAGGCAAACGCATCCTGCGCTGCGAGACGGCTCCTCTGGCCGCCCTGTCGGTCATCATGCATCTGACGGGAAATCTCGAATAAATCGACCTTCCTCTTTTCCCCGTCTTTGTCTGCATTCCATGCACTTGACGGGCCGTTCCCTCCCTAGCCATCCAAATACCTAAGAGTCCCGGGGGACTGAATCCGCTGGCCTGGAATTCCTATGTGTCCAGAGCAAACCTCTCATCAACTGTCGCGGGATTGCTTTACGGAGGCTAAAGACGCCGATAACCTCGATTACGAGGAAATTTTCACCTTCGGGAAGAATGGAAGCGATTATATAACGGTATACAAACAGAGGGGATTCCGGCCGCAGCCGGAATCCCCTCTCGATTGTCTCATGGCAAAAAGCCCGCCGAGCCGCATCGCCCACTCCACCGCGAACACCATGGCGGTGGACGCGAGCGCGACGGGGAGTAAGGACAACCCGAACCAGGAGAGCAGTAGCGCCACCGCGAAGCCGGCCAGAGCCGACCAGGGTGTGGCGGTCGCGTACAGGATGGCCGGGAAGGTCATAGCCCCCAGAACGGCAAAGGCATGTAGTAAAGGAAGGAGCGCAGAAACCGGCTTTTCACCGGACGGCGCAGGAGGGTCAGCGGCAGGGCCCTGGACAGATAGGTCACCACAGCCATCACGAGAACCGCCGCCGCCCAATACAGTGTCCGGCTCAATCCGTTCCGCCCCCTTCCTGCGAGTCTTCCACCGGGAAGCGGAGCGCCGCAAACGCCGCCGCGGCGACCGCCGCCAGGATCAGCGCCCATCCCGACGGGATGAGACGCAGCCCCGGCAGATACCGGAACAGACAGGCGAGCCCTACCGCCACGAGAGCCGTGACGGCGACCGCTTTCGAACGGCGGGAGGGCGGGACGACGATGGCGATGAACATGGCGTACAGGGCGATGCCCAGGGCCGAAGACAATGCAGCGGGCAACACACCGCCCGCCAGCGCCCCGAGCAGGGTGCCGAGCACCCATGCGCCGTAAGGGGCCGCCGCCAACCCGGCGACAAACCAGCCGGAAAGCCGACCGTCCTTTTTGCATGGCGAGGAAAAAATCTCATCCGTTACCCCGTTCGCCAACAGCAGCCGTTTCAGCACCGGCATCCCTTCGAGCTTCTGGGACAAGGATAAGGACATGAGCATATACCGGATGTTGATGACGAAGACCGTCACCCCAATCTCCGGAAGGGGGCCGACGCCTGGATCAGGTCAGCACCGGCCGCCTGCCCGGCGGAAGTGAAATTGGTCATGGAAATCAGCACCACCACCGGCCAGGGAATCCCATTTGCTACGGCAGCGACCGCGAACGCAAAGGATACCGGCAAATATCCAAGAGTCACCGGCAACCCATACCGGAACCCCTGTGCAAAATGCCGCCGGCGCGGCACCGTTTCGTCCATCCCCGGATCGTCCTTTCCTATCGCAAGTCCCCACCCCTGCAAAATGCAGGACGCCTCCGGCCGCGGGCAGGAAGTCCGTCAGCGGCCGATCCGGCGCCCTGCGCATCTTGGGACCGTCTTTTCATCGTTCAGGCACCCAGATAAGCTTCCTTGACCTGCTCGTTATCCAGCAGATCGGCGGCCCGGCCCTCCAGTACGACCGAGCCGGTCTCGAGGACATAGGCACGGTCGGACACCGTCAGGGCCATTTTCGCGTTCTGTTCCACCAGAAGGATGGTAGTGCCGCCCCGGTTGACCTCGGTGATACAGGAGAAGATCTCCTGCACCAGGATGGGGGACAGCCCCATCGACGGCTCGTCGAGGAGCAGCATCCGGGGCCGGGACATCAGCGCCCGGCCGATCGCGAGCATCTGCTGCTCGCCGCCCGATAGAGTGCCGGCAACCTGCTTGCGGCGTTCCTTGAGCCGGGAAAGCGGGTAAACACCATCTCGAGGTCTTCGTCTATACCTTTTTGGAGGCCGCAGTGCGGATATACGCGCCCATCTCGAGATTTTCCAGCACCGACATGCTCGCGAACACGCGCCGCCCCTCCGGGACTTGCGCCAACCCCATTTTGACGATCCGGTGGGGCTCGGTTTTGGTGATATTGGTATCCATAAACTCGACCGAGCCCGTCCGGGAGCGGCGCAGGCCGGACACCGTATGCATGGCCGTCGTCTTGCCGGCGCCGTTAGCACCGATGAGGGAGACGATCTCACCTTCCCCGACCTCGAAGGACAGGCCTTTAAGGGCGTGGATGGCACCATAATATACATTCAGGTCGGTGACTTTCAACAACATATCTTCATCCCCTCCTTCAGCCGCCGAGATAGGCCTTGATGACCCTCTCATCCTTCCGCACCTCATCCGGGGTGCCGGTGGCGATGAGGGTGCCGTAGTCGAGCACGTACAGACGCTCGCAGACCTCCATAACCAGGCTCATGTCGTGTTCAATGAGGAGAATGGCGACCCCGAACCTGTCCCGGATTCCACGGATGACCTCCATGAGTTCCTTGGTTTCGGTCGGGTTCATCCCCGCCGCAGGCTCGTCGAGGAGAAGGAGCTTGGGCTCAGAGGCGAGGGCCCGCAGGATCTCCAGCTTGCGCTGCTGGCCGTACGGCAGATTGCCGGCCTGCTGCTCACCCACGTCCTCCATGTCGAACAGCCGCAGCAGCTCCCGGGCCTTCCCCCACCGCTTTCTCCTGCTTCCAGTAAGAGGGCAGGCGGAACATTCCCGACACCACCGAGTAGGACATGTTCTGGTTCATGGCCACCTTGATATTGTCCAGAACCGTCATGTTTTTGAACAGGCGGATATTCTGAAAGGTCGGGCGATCCCCAGGCGGTTAATCTGATAGGGTTTTTGCCGATGATGCTCTGCCCTCAAAGCGGATGGCCCTTTGGTCGGGGGTATACACCGGTGAGCAGATTGAACACCGTGGTCTTTTTCCCGCGCCGTTCGGGCCGATGAGGCCCACGATCTCCTTTCTCGTCGATCCGGATGTACACGTCGTCCAGGGCCTTCAGACCGCCGAAAGTGATGCCGAGGTCTTTGGTTTCGAGTACCGTCATGGTTAAGCCTCCCCTTTCGGCGCTTTTCCGGACCGGCGGTTCCGGACAACGTGCAGGCATTTCCGGGCCAGGCCGGGAATGGAGATTTCATACCGTCCCAGCAGGCCGGTGGGCTTGAACAGCATGACCAGGATCAGGATAACGGAATACACCAGCATCCGGTATTGGTTGAAGTCGCGGAGCATCTCGGGCAGCAGGGTCAGCACCGAGGCGGAAATCACCGACCCGGTGATGGAACCCATCCCCCCCAGCACGACCATGATCAGATTTCCACCGACCGGTTGAAATCGTATTTGGAGGGATCGATCATACCGGTCTGATGGGCGGCCAGGCCGCCGGCCACGCCGGCGAAAAGGCCGCCAGCACAAAGGCGAACAATTTGTAATAGGTGGTATTGATGCCCATGGACTCCGAGGCGATCTCATCCTCCCGGATGGAGATGACGGCCCGTCCATGGCGGGAACGCCCGAAAGTGAAGCTTAAGAAAATCAGCAGCGCCGCGATGATGAAGGCATAGATGAACATGCCCGCCGGGTTGTCCCGAGACTGAAGGGAGCCGATCCCCCGAGACCCATGGCGCCGTTGGTGATTTTCAGATTGATGGACACCACCCGGATGATTTCACCGAAGCCCAGGGTGATGATAGCCAGATAGTCCGCCGCGCAGGCGAAGCGCCGGGATGCCGATGATAACACCGAACACCGCCGCCAGCAGGCCGCCCAGCACAAGGCCGATAGGCAGGCTGATACTGAGGGGCAGGCCGATGTTTTTGGTAAACAAGGCGGCGGCATAGGCCCCCGCCAGCATGAAGCCGGCATGTCCGAGCACCAGCTGGCCCAGGATGCCCGTGACCAGGTTCAGGCTCACCGCCAGAATCACGTTGATGCACAGATTCGTAATGATGGTGGTGTTATAGCGGTTGAGCGTGCCGCTGTCGATCAGGACCAGCAGCACCACAAACAAAATCACCACAAGGACGGCGTTCACAGCATAGGCAACGCCGGTTTTTTTCTTCAGCGCTCCCATGGCTTACACCTTCTCCTTTCTGTTTTTGCCCATCAGGCCGGTGGGTTTGAGCAGCAAAACCAGGATCAGGATACCGAATACCACCGCGTCCTTCAGGTTGGCGCTGACATAGCCGATGGTCAGGCTCTCCGCCACGCCCAGTATGTAGCCGCCCAGCATGGCGCCCGGGATGGTGCCGATGCCGCCGAGCACTGCGGCCACAAAGGCCTTGAGGCCCAGCAGGTTGCCCATATCGGGACGGATCTGGGGATAGGTGTTGCAGTAGAGCACCGCGCCCACGCCTGCCAGGGCGGAGCCGATGGCAAAGGTCAGGGCTATGATATGGTTGGTGTTGATGCCCATCAGCTTGGCGGCCCCGGTGTCTTCCGACGTGGCCTGCATGGCCTTTGCCGATCTTGGTTTTGTTGACCAGCAGCTGCAATCCCACCATCATGACCACCGACACGCCGATGTTCAGGATGGTCTTGGAGGGCCAGCGCCAGGTCGCCGGCCAGTGCAGGGTCCCCTCCGAAATCGATCAGGGTGGGGACCGAAATCGGATTGGACGAAAACAGGATCATAAACAGGTTTTGCAGGAAAATGCTGACCCCCAGGGCCGTGATCAGCAGGGAGATGCGCGCCGCGTTGTGGACCAGCAGGCGGGTGATAAGCCACCCGCTGGATCACCACGCCCCCGCCACGGCGCAGGCCAAAATGGCCGCGGCAATGGCCAGCCCAGCGGCAGTCCCAGGCGCTGTTGACCATGGACCAGATAGAGCACATAGCCGCCCACCATGATGATGTCGCCATGGGCAAAGTTGATCAGCTGCACGATGCCGTACACCATGCTGTATCCCAGAGCCACCAGGGCATAGATACTCCCCAGCCCCAGCCCGTTGAGTGTCTGCGTGATAAAATCCATTGCCGCACCTTCCAACCTTTTGAAATCCGGTCTGACAATCAAAAGAGGGTGTGTTGCCACCCTCTTTTTCGGAACCGTATATTCGCCATAATGCCGTTTGCCTCAGCTCATGGGTAGCTTTCCACCACTTTATAGTTCAGCCCGTCAAAAGGAGGTGATGATCGCCTCGCGGACCGGATTGCGCTTGTCGTCAAGGTGGTGGTGCCGGTCAGGCCCTTGTAGTTGGTTTCCCTTAGCGCCTTGATGACGGCAGCGCTGTCGGTGGTGCCGGCCTTTTCGATAGCGGCGGCCATGATCTGCATGGCATCATAGCCCAGGACAGCAAACATGTTGGGCTCCTCGTTGTATTTCTCTTTATAGGTCTTCAGGAAATTCTGCAGGGCCGGATCGCTGCTCGAAGCGGAATACTGGCTGCAGAAATAGGCATTCTTAACCACGTCGGCGCTGGCGGCGTCAACTGGGCGGCGACACCGTCCCAGCCGTCGGCACCCAGCAGGGTGGCGGTCAGGCCCTGATCCTTGGCCTGTTTGGCGATGAGCACCACGTCGTTGTAATACACCGGCAGGAGCAGCACATCGGGATTGCCGGCCTTGATCTTGGTCAGCTGGGAGTTGAAGTCGGTGCTCTTGGAGGCATAGCCCTCTTTATTGGTGATGGTCATGCCCAATGCTTTGGCGGCCGCTTCAAAAGCGTCCGCGATACCGGAGGAATAGGGGTCGCCGTTATCAAAGAGGATAGCGGCGGTCTTGGCGTTCAGCTTCTTGGACGCATAGGAGGCCATGAGCTGGCCCTGATACGGGTCGATGAAGCAGGCGCGGAAGACGTTTTCGCCGTAGGTGGTGATGGCCTCGGAGGTGCCCGAAGGGGTGATCATGGGCAATTTGTCCCGGGCGGCCTGCTGGGCTACCGCCTCGCAGGGGGCGGAGGTCACGTCGCCGATCAGGGCCACGATCTTGTCCTGATCCACCAGGCGGGTATAGGCATTGGTCGCCTCGGTGGGATCGCCCTTCTCATCATACGATATATACTTGATCCGTTTACCCCAAGAGGCCGCCCTTGTCATTGATGTCGTCGACCGCCATTTTCACGGCATTGTCCACCGCCACACCATACTGGGCCACACTGCCGGTCAGGGGCGCCAGGCCGCCGATCACGATCTCGTCGCCGCTGCCGCCGGGTGTATTGCCGCAGCCCGCCAGCGGAACGGTGAGCAGGGCGGCCGCCAGTACCATCGAAAGAACACGCGATTTTTTCATACAATTCCCTCCTATGTAGGATACGCGGCCGTCCGCCGCGCAGGATATCCATTTCGGATCGGACTGTTTTATTATACGCGATGGAGCACCTGGTTTTCAAGGCCTTTTTTGCAATTTTGGTAAAAAGAAACACCAAAAACAGGCGATTCGTGCCGAAAGAACGGGCCGAAACGGCCATTTTCAAAAAAGACCGTCCGCCGCCCGCCCTTTTTTCCTGCATGACGGGCCGGCAGCGGGTTCGGGCATTCCGGTTCAGCGGTCGTTCATGTGGGTGTGGTGGTAGACGCCCCGGAAGCGCCCCGGCCCCATACCCGTATGATAACGGAAGTAATGGATGAAGGCGTTTTCGCTCTCCCACCCCAGTTCTTCGGCCAGCTCCTTGATCGGCTTATCGGTGGTCAGAAGCAGGCTTTGGGCGTTTGACCCGCTCACCGCCGATATAGGCCTTTAAAGACATCCCCAGGGATTTCCGGAAGAGGACACACAGATAATCGGGATGATAGCCGAACCGGGCGGCTACCCCTCCCACCGTCAGCTTCCCCCGGCTGTGGATCCGGACCCCTCCGCGATTTTCGAGACCAGTGGTCCCCGCCGCTCTCCCCATCCCTGCCGGCGGCCGTCAGCTCGGCAAGCCCAGAAGCCCCAGGGCGGCGTCGGGGGCGTAGGCGGGATAGCCGGGTGTGTTGGCAATGTGAAGAAGCTGCTTGAGCAGCAGCGAAAACGATAGGAATCCGGCACCGACAGCAAGCCGGTTTCCAACCCCGGCCAGCCGTCTGTGACGAAATGGACCCAATAAAACGAGGTCTTTCCCCGGCTGATGCGGTATCCCCCATGGCGGCAGTCCGGCCGGAGGAGATACACGTCCCCTGCCTTGAGGGAAAAGCGTTCCCCTTCTTCCTCCAGGTACACCTCGCCGGCCACCACATACAGGATTTCATAGCTGTCGATGACGCGATGGGGATGGCTCCACTCCTCCTGCGTCTCAAACAGGCCGCTGTACAGATAGGACACGCTCACCGCGGGATCGTTCGAAAGCTGGATCATGTCGGATTTTCTCCCTCAATTCCTCTTTTTTATCCTTGTGAAGCCGGTGTGGCTCTTGCTAAGATAATACCAGAAGATGCTGGATACTGCAAATCTTTGAAAAGGAGATGTCTCTGTGAAACCGAACCGGAACCTCCCCTTCTCCGCCGTGGAGCTGGATAACGGATTTTGGCATGATAGGCAGGAACTCAACCGCAACGTAACCATCCGCAACGTCTGGAAACGCTTTGAAGAAACTGGCCGTTTCGCCTCCTTCCGCTTTGACTGGAAAGAGGGGATGCCCCACAAACCCCATTTTTTACGATTCCGACGTGGCCAAATGGATGGAATCCGCCGCCTATATCCTGCAAATGCATCCGGATCCCTGGCTGGAGGAACGGATGGAGGAGTTGGTCGGGCTCATCGTGGCCCATCAGCAGGAGGACGGCTATTTCAATGTCTATTTTACTGTCGTGGAACCGGAAAACCGGTTTCGGCAGCGGTTTGCCCCATGAACTTTACTGTGCGGGCCATCTGATCGAGGCCGCCGTAGCATATCAGAACGCCACCGGCCGGGACCGGTTTCTCCGGGCCATGTGCCGGTATGCGGACTGCATTGCCCGTGTTTTCATGGAGGAACAGGCTCCTCCCTTCGCCACGCCGGGCCATGAGGAAATCGAGCTGGCGCTGGTCAAGCTGTACCGCTGCACCGGTGAGGAGCGTTATCTCCGCCTTGCCCGCTGGTTCCTGGACCAGCGGGAAACAACGACAGAGGATCCGGCCTGCATGGGAGAGTGGGAAAACCCCCGCTATACCCAAAGCCATCTGCCTGTCCGCCGCCAATTCACCGCCGAAGGGCACGCGGTGCGGGCCGGATACCTGTACAGCGCGATGGCGGACGTGGCGTATGAGACCGGGGACCCGGAATTGCGCACCGCCTGTCAGTCTCTGTTCGAAAACATCACCGAACGGCGGATGTATATCACCGGCGGGATGGGCTCCTCCCGGACAGGCGAGGCGTTCACCAAGGATTTCGATCTTCCGAACGCAACGGCCTACGCGGAGACCTGCGCGGCGATTTCTCTGATCCTGTTCGCCCAGCGGATGCTCCTCCTGGATATCGACGGCCGCTACGCCGACGTGGTGGAGCAGGCGCTTTACAACGGCTTTCTATCCGGCCTCTCGCTGGACGGAAGAAGCTTCTTTTACGAGAATCCCCTGGAGATCGATCTGGACCGCTATGGCCGCGATACCCTCGATCAAGGGGGGGAGGTCCTGCCCATTCCTCAGCGGGTCGAGGTTTTCGAATGCTCCTGCTGCCCTCCCAACGTCACCCGCCTCATCGCCTCCGTCGGGGAATATCTGGCCACCTACGACGACCACACGGTCTTCATCCACCAGTACATGTCCGGCACTGCCCGCTGGCAGATCGGGAATCAGGCCGTGACCCTCCGCCAGGAGACCCGGTATCCGGCTGACGGACATCCGCCTCACCATTGAGGGGCCCGTGGCATGAAAGCCGCCCTGCGCATCCCCGGATGGTGCCGGCGGTATACCCTGCTGTGCGGCGGTCAGCCGGTACAGGCCGCCCGGAAAAAGGATATGTGGCCGTGAACTGCCTCGGCGACATGGTTACGCTGGAGCTGGAGCTGGATATGTCCCCCGTGCTGCTGGAGGCCGATCCCCGGATCCATGCCGACGCCGGACGGGCTGCCTTGCAGCGGGGCCCTGTGGTATATTGCGTGGAGGGGGCGGATCACGAAGGGGCGGTCCATGATCTGCTGGTGGACGGTTGGCTCAAGGCCCGTACAGAGGAGCTCCCAGGCATGCCGCTGCCGGTGGTCAGGGCTGCGGGCTGGAGGCGGCCCCGGCCGGAGCCCGGCTGTCCGTACCGCCCGCTAAGGGAAAACTTACAGCCGCTCGAACTGACGTATATCCCCTACTTTGCCTTTGCCAACCGGGGCGAGAGCGACATGCTGGTGTGGGTGCCGGTCCGGCGGTAGCCGCAGCGCCGGCGGGAACCCCTCTTGCTTGTATTTTGCGATGCAAAAACGGCCTGAACACGAATGTTGAGGCCGTTTTTGTGTGTCATTCGGTTTTTAAGCCCATAAAATGATGACCACCCAGACACCCGGGGGCCTCGGGCCCTTGTTGTATGAACATCGGTTCAGGAAAACCCGGCTGACCATCTGGGGTCCGGGGGAACCCCGGCAGGGCGTTTTGCATCCTTTTTGTCGCTACGAGCTGAAACTCGGACAAAAGGATGTGGCCGCGCATTCGATGTCCTTTTTAGAAGGACTGCGTTCTTTATGCGCGGACATACCGCAACAAAAGTCTGGCCTGAGGGCCACCTTCTTTCTTCACACGAAGAAAGAAGGCAAAAGACGATGCCAAGGGTTCCCCCTTGGGATCCCCAGGCAGCTTGCCGGCTTTCCTAAAAGAAAGCCGGCGGGAGGGCGGACGCCCAAACCCGCCTATATACAAAAAGGGGCTGCCGCCCCGAGGGCTTGGATGGCTATAAAATCATGGGTTTATGAGCACCAAAGTCCTGGGGCCGTAGCCTTGAGTATTTGGGGTGGATGAAGGAGATACGGCTGCCGCCGGTTTTCTATTTGGGGAAACCGGCAAATCCCCCTGCGTCTTTGCCTCCCTTCTCTGTGCGGAGATGGATGAACCAAACGCCGGCATACACGAGACAATGCTTTCTCCGGCCTGGGGTTGACACAATGTTTTAGAAGCAGCCGGGCTCTTAGGTACTTCGGTCATAAAACCGTAGCGTCTTCCTTTGACTGAATCATCACATCACAGACACTATCGGGAGAGGGGGCGCGGAGTAAGCCTCTCTCCCTGGCCATATCACAGATAATGGTGGCATAGACCGTCAAAAACATGTAGTGGCACGCTCGTTTGACCTCTTCCTCAAGACGCGCAGGAAACAGCTTCTGATATCCGGCCACATACTCCGATACCGCGCCCGCGTACATGCCGATGGAGGACGCAAAATCCTCTTCCGCCAAGCGGGTGAACGCTTCATACTGCTTCTTTGTAAATGCGGGAACAGCGACAGACAGCTTGCCGTTTTGATCCCGTGCGATGAATCCACGTTCGATCGCCGATGCCGCGGCCTCCGTATCGGTGACGGTTTTCCCCGCAGGATGTCCTCACATACATTGATCTGGTCACTCAGCATCATTTCACGGTATGCAAATCCGCCGAAATGATACGATATGTGTTGATATGTCCCTCTGCTTCCCTTGTTGGCCGACTGCTCACGGCCAAGGCCGCGTATCGGGTATTGCGTATCGGATATTCGGTACGCATGGTAGCTCCACCGGAAACCGTCGTATCTCACCGGATGAGCCGTGCACCTGACGGGATTGTGCTGTTGGCTCAGATGTTCGAGAGCCATCAACCCGTAAAGATATATCCGCTCGTCCGCTGCCTTTCCGGCAGTGTATATTCCGAGCGCGTCCGTCCTGTCTGCGAGCGCCTTCATCGACTGGACAAAGCGGTCGATGACCGGCGTGAAGATCCCCTTTGCCTTGTCACTATACGCGTTTGTCTTGTCGGAATAGATGATAAAATCGGTTTGGTATTTTCCTTTAGAAATCTCGGACATGGCTTCGCGGTATATGAATTTTGCAGGCAGTCTTCAATATAATACGCCGGCACACCGCAGTGCCTGGCCAGCTCTTCCACCGTTTTAGGCGTCTCATAACAATGATACAGGATGTTCTGGGATAACGCATCCTGGATGTAGACATGCGGGAAGGGGCTTATCGGATCCTTGTAATTGCCGTCTCCATTGATGCGGATGGTAAGCTTTACAGGCTTTAACGCCGCTTTGTCCATTTCCACACACTCCTTTTTCAGTTTCCGGCGAGCCTCCGAAAGCCTCCATGTGACGGTGCCCTCCGGAATGCTGAGCTTTTCGGAAATCCGTTTTGTCGAAAGGCCGTCGTAATAGAAAAGAATGATGATATGGCGATATGTTTCCGAAAGCATGGCGATTTTGGTCCGGAGCGCATCGTACAGCTCCTCATTCTCATCGCCGTATTCGTCTTCATACGGAACATGTTCAAGCGTGTCATAGGAATACATCGCGCGCTGCCGTCCCCATGCGGCGCCGGAATACTTTTGTGACATTGCCTGCAATTCCCCAAAGCCAGGGCTCCAATCGGCTGCAATCCTTCAGTTTGGGCAGTTCCCGTACAGCCGTAAACAAAATTTCCTGCGAAAGCTCATCGGCTTCTTCTCTTGAAAATGTGTGATTGACGGCAAAGCCATATACCCTTTCGATATAGTTTTCAAGAACATCCGCTTTCATCATTCTCACCTGCCTTTCAACCGTAAAGTGTCAGAAACAGCTTGTTCATTGGGTGGGTAAAAAAATTTTCTGCCCGCCGGCGCTCCACTGTCCGCATTCCCTCAGCGATCGGGCAGGCCATGGCCCCATCCCTTTTATGTCGCCGGAACAAGACGGAGCAGACGATATTCGTCTGCTCCGTCTTGTCTCAAAAGGCGGCGCACTCCAGCCGCCTAGAATGGATTATCCCGGAATCCCGCCGTCCGGTTCGGCAAAGGGTTGGGAAAGCGCCTGCTCGGACGCGGTTTCCTCTGCCACCCGGCGGCACAGCGTGTACAGATCCTCCATCGTTTCAAGAGTCCCCGCCGCCCGCCTGTACTCGGCGGCGCCCCGCAGCCCGCGCATGTACCAGGCCGCGTGTTTGCGGGCCTGGAGCAGCGCCAGGCGTTCCCCTTTATATCCGGCGGCCAGTTCCGCCTGACGGCAGAGCACGGCCATCCGTTTGGACACCGGGGCGGCGGCAGCAGGGTCCCGTCCCGCAGATAAGCCTCGATCTGCGCAAAGAGCCAGGGGTTCCGAGCGCCCCCCGCCCCACCATCACGAGATCGCAGCCGGTCTGTTCGTAAAGGTTCGCAGCCGCCTGCGGAGTCGTGACATCCCATTTCCAATAACCGGGATATGCAGCGCCGCCTTGACCTGGCGGATAATGTCCCAGTCCACCGGGGGGCGTACATCTGGTCCCGGGTGCGCCCGTGGACCGTCACCGCCGCCGCACCGCCGGCCTCACAGGCCAGGGCGACCTCGACGGCGTTGACCTGCTCCGTGCATAGCCTTTGCGGATCTTAGCCGTCACCGGCACCGGCACCGCAGCGCATACCTCCGCGACGATCCGCCGGCAGAGCTCCGGATCCCGCATCAAGGCACTGCCGCAGGCGTTCCCCGCAATTTTGGGGCGGGACAGCCCATGTTGATGTCGATGACATCGGGACGGGCTTTCTCCAAAGGCCAGGACGGCGGCCCTGGCCATCCGCCCGGGATCGTCTCCGAATAGCTGGACAGCGGCGGGCCGCTCCTCCTCGTCGAGGATAAGGGCTCCTCGCTTTTTGTTATCGCCGAAGCAAAGCCCTTTGCAGCTGACCATTTCCCCCGACATAGGCGGCACCGAAGTCCGCGCAGATGCGGCGAAAAGCCCGATCGGCCACGCCGGCCATTGGGGCCAGCGCGGCCCGGCCTCTGATTTCCACCGTCCCGATGAACATCCGTCTCCTCCTCTGTCTGAAACCCGTCTGAAAAGCCGTCCGACGGCCGCTTCCGCGGCGCCGGCGGACGGCTCATTCGTCTGTAAATTCCAGGATATCCCCCGGCTGGCAGTCGAGTGCCTTGCAGATTGCGTCAAGGTAGAAAAACCGGATCGCCCGCGCCTTATTGTTTTTGAGTATGGAAAGGTTGGCCAACGTGATGCCGACCTTATCGGACAGCTCCGTCAGCCCCATTTTCGTTTGGCCATCATGACGTCCAAATTGACCAGTATCGCCATGCGTTACACGCCTTTCCACACCATCGGTATCATATCGTCATATCGTTTTCTTCTTTATATTTCGTCGCCTGGCGGAACAATTCCGCGAACACGAACAGGATCAGGCCGATCAGCCCGAACACCACACAGACCAGGGCCATGAAAAAACGCGCCACCCAGAAAATCGCGACGAAATAAAATACCGCCAGCACGATGCACAGGAGTCCCAGCAGCCGCAGCCGGCGGACCGTATCCCGGCAGAACGGCCGGTTGCGGTTGACATTGTGCATGATGCCGCGTGCCTGCCAGAGGATGAATTCGCGACAAATCCCGAAATCAGGAGCACGATGAGGTATTTTTCATACCACATCCCTTCCTCCCCCGGATGGCTTTTGGTCGTCAGGTGACCGTCCAAGGAAGGGTAATCATCAAAACGAGGTCCAGCAGCATCATCAGCAGCAGGCAGATCTCGATGACGCCGCTCAGGCCGTTTTTGCTCAAAGGTTTTCATAGTTCTTGCCGCCTTTCTTGCGGAAGTCGCGGAGAAAAACTCGATGACGATTCATTATACAGCAACCGCGCGGGCAGGTCAACCGCCTTTGCTCGAATGCACGGACGCTGTCCGCCCACGGGGACTTAAAGCAGGGGGCCCGTCGTACGCATACACCGAAAACCGGCCGTCGGAGTAGACCTTTTCACCCTGCTTCAGCCAATCGTAGCCGGCGTCGGAAGAGGATTTCTCTCCCACTGCGGACAGCAGCACAAACGTTTTGCCGGTGTGATATCCCGGTTCCAGGAGTTTTTTCGACATCAGCCAGTTATAGGGGGTCAGTTGCTGGCCGATGTTGGTATTGACCATCTCGATCTGCCCGTTCGTCATCTCGGTGATGACGTTGGCGTCCCAGAAATTGGCATAACCGAAGGTGTACCCGTTATCCTGCAGGAAGCCGACGACCGGTGTCAGATGCTCCACCGTGTCCCTTTCGGTATAGACGAGCCCGCTGTAGACAATCGGGGAATCCTGCGGTTTTTTGACAAAGTAATGCGTGATGAGAAGGCTGTTCCCGAAAAAGACGGCCGCGACCAGGCCGGCCGCGCCGCACCACAGGGGCGGGAAAGCCCGTTGCATTGCCCGAGCCATACCGCCAGCAGCGGTACGAAATAAATAAAGATAGGGATGTAATAGAGCGCCAGGGTCGTCTTGGTCAGTAAAAACACCACCGTGTTGAGCACCAGTGTACAGACGAAGAAGAGGACGAGCAGCCTCCAGGGCAATGTCTCCACCCGGCGGATACGGACAACCAGATAGATCCCCATCAATAGGACGAGCACCAAGCAAGCCGCGCCCAACAGAGAGGCGATCCCCTCCTTGGAAAACACCTTGGCGTTCGCTTTGTATCCGAACAGTTCCAGAAGGGCCGAGAACAGGGGATCCACGTCACCCACCGCCGGGTTTTCAGCCGCATCCCCCATAATTCGTAAAGGGTAGATCCCGTCCAAAACCCGGCTGTTAAGGAGATAGCCGACCGCGGCAAACGCCGCGCCGGCGGCGGACAGGTACAGCGTTCTGGCCTCCCGGCAGCAGGCCGCCGTGCGCAGCCGGCGCAGGGCGGATACGGAGCCGGCTTCCATCTCCTCATGCGTGACGCCACGGAAGCCGTCCGAACACAACAGCAGCAGGGAAAGCCGCCGCGAGGAGCGGCAGAAAGGTCACCAGCAGCTGCCGCACCCTCCCAGTCCGCTTAACAGGCTGAGCAGCAGGAACAGAACCAGATAGGCGATCCGGGTCCCTTTTTCTTCTCGCTGTTCCCGAACCCCAGCAACAGCCCCAGCAGGAAAAGCCGATGGCGATGTGGGGCACATAATAGCTATGCAGCAGCACTATCCGCGCATACGGCGTGCTGGCGGGCAGAAGCAGCAGTCCCCCGTGAGAAAAACACGTTGCGCGAAAACCCGGCCTGCCTTGACAGGAAATAATAGGACAACACCAGTATGGCCTGCAGCAAAAGCGCGCCGAAAAACCGCACCAGTTTCCAGTCACTGAATATTTTGAACAGCGGCATGTAAATGAGCTGGGTGTTGAGCACCCGCAGCTCGGTCGAGTAAAACCAATCACGGGACAGAATCTGGTTGGTATCCGCTAGGAGACGGGCCAGGACCAATTCGCTCGAGGCGTCCGAATCCAGCAGGTTGCCGGCCGTTTTGTATGTCAGATAAAGCGACATCAAACCGCACAAGGCAAAAGAACAGCGCGGAAAGGATGCTTGGTATCGGACTTTTTGGCGCATCATGCCTTCATCCCCCTTTGATAAATTCCACTGCCGCCCCCAAAGACGTCATTTACAGGAGCAAAACCCGTTTTAATATACCATAAATTCTAAAAAAAGATAGGGGCGGAGGCAAATCGAAAAAGTCTGATATTTTTTAGCCGCCCTCTTGCAAATTTTCTGTCTTTCCGGTATGATGTACATATCCACTTTAAACCGCAACGGTTTAAAGTGATAAAGTGTCGAGGGGTGGAAACTATGTCCAAAGAGCTGGTGATCTGGATCACCATTGCGGTTTACGCCGTTTTCATTCTGGCGGTCGGAGTCTTCGCCGGCCGCAAGTCCAAACCATCACCGACTTTACGGTGGGCGGGCGGAATGCCGGGGCCTGGATGTCGGCCTTTTCCTACGGCACCGCGTATTTTTCCGCCGTCATGTTTATCGGCTACGCCGGGAAATCCGGCTGGGACTATGGCCTGTGGGCCGTATTGCCCGGTATCGGAAACGCCCTGATCGGCTCCCTGCTGGCCTGGCTGGTTCTGGCCAGGCGGACGAGAGAGACCACACGCCGCCTCAAAATCAAGTCCATGCCCCAATTTTTTGAAAAGCGCTTTGGCGGCAGGGGGATCAAGCGCTTCTGCGTGGCCGTGATCTTTGTCTTCTTGCTTCCCTATTCCGCCTCGGTTTACAAGGGCTTGACCAGCGTCTGCGCGGTGCTGCTGAAGGTGGATGAACGGGTATGCATGGTGGTCATTGCTCTGGCCGCGGCGGCGATCGTGGTCCTGGGCGGATACGCCGCCACCCCTGCGGGCCGATTTCGTGCAGGGGATTGTCATGCTGGCGGGGGTTATTGCCCTGATCGCGGCGGTGATCCGCTGCGACCAGGTGGGAGGGCTGTCCGCCGGGCTGGAGGCCATCACCAAAGGCGACCGAAGGCCTGCACCTGACCGCCGCACAGCACATCGGGCTTTGGGCGACGGTGCTGATGACCTCCTTCGGGACCTGGGGACTGCCCCAGATGATCCACAAATACTACGGCATCCGGGACGACCGGGAAGTCCGCCGTGGGACGGTCATTTCGACGGTTTTCGCCCTGGTGGTGGCCGGGGGAGGCTACTTCATCGGGTCCTTCTCCCGCCTGTTTTTCACCGAGCTGCCTTCTCCGCCCGCCGGCGGGGCCGGGCATCCCGATTACCTGATTCCCAACATGCTGGACCAGTCGGGCATCCCCACCGTATTGATCGGCGTGGTGCTGGTACTGCTGATCGCGGCGTCGGTTTCCACCCTGTCCTCCATTACCATCACGGCGTCCTCCACCTGACCATGGATCTGATCAACCCCCGCCCCACGGCTGGACAAGGTAAAAAAGCCGCCTGGGTGACGAAAGGGCTCTGCCTCGCCTTTTGTGGTGCTGTCCTATGTCATTGCCAACAGCAAGACCCCCATCCTCGACATGATGTCCTATTCCTGGGGCATTATTTCCGGCTCCTTCCTCGCACCCTATGCGCTCAGCCTGTACTGGAAGGGGATTAACCGGGCGGGGGCCTGGGCGGGGATCATCGGCGGGTTTGCCACCGCCCTGCCGCCTCTGCTGGCCCAGCTCTTCTTCCCTTCGGCCAGCCTGCCTTTTTCGGCCCCCTCAAAGGCCTCGGTCCCCATTTCGCGTGCCTGGCGATGCTCGTCTCCCTGCTGCTCTGCTGGGTGGTCAGTGGAATCGGCAGCCGGATGGGGCTGAAGTCCGCCGCGCCCAACCCGGCTTTTTACGAAAAAAGAGGCTGGAGAACCCGCTGCCGTCCTGAGATGATAGACAGAGCCGCACGCCCTTTTCGGGTGTGCGGCTCTTGGCCTCGCGCTCCCGTGGACATGAAAGAGGGGGGCGCCTTCGGTGTTCGTTTTGAAGGGTCTAGGGCAAGGCCACCTCCTTACGCGATCGGAGAGGAACCCGGATCCGTATCCATCAGCTGGGAACACGCCTTACCACCGCCCGGTTCTTCTGTCCGAAGCACAGGAATCAGCGGCTGTTTGGCTTGTTTTTTTTGTATAGAGAGGAAAATTTTGAAAAAAGCCATTTGGGGTTGCAGAAATCACGACGACGGTGTAAAATAGTGTTGCTCTGTGGACAGCAGGGCCTTTATGTCCGCCCGTGGCGAAGCTGGATATCGCAGTGGATTCCGATTCCAAAGGCCGGGGTTCAATCCTCCGGGCGGACAAAACTACGTGCCCGATTTTACTGTCGGGCACATTTTTTATCAGATTTACGGCTGTATTGGAAATTTGAGAGCGCGATTTAATTTTGCGGGTGATGAAATTCCTTGAAAAATATGCTCTCTTGATCAGTAAGATTATTTGGCTAAAGATATAAAATATTCTTTACACCAATCGAAAGATATGGTATATATTTTGCAAAGGGAAAGATAAATGAAAATACGGAAGGGATATAAAAAATGAATAAGTATTTGTCTAATTTGAACCGTATAGAATTTTTAATAACGATGGCATGCACAGGGCGTTGTAAACACTGTTCTGAAGGAGAACATGTTTCCAAAGGGAATCATATTAACGGCCATATAGCAACCAAGGCAATTTATGAAATTTGTAAATTCTATAATATAGAGTCACTGATGACATTCGGGGTGAGCCATTGTTGTATCGAGGATGTCTGTATGATACATTCGGCAGCTAAAAAATGAATATACCGGATAGGAGCATCATTACGAACGGCTTTTTCTGCAAGGATACGACACGGATAAAAGAAGTCGCACATATGTTAACAGAGAGTGGTGTGAATTGTATTTTGCTGTCGGTTGACGCATTCCATCAAGAAACTATTCCGATTCATTATGTTAAAGAATTTGCTCAAGCAATTCTAAAAGAATTCCCATAAAAGCGCATCCGGCCTGGCTTGTTAGTTCAGGATAGAAATCCATATAATTTTGCAGACATTACGTATATTAAAAGAGTTTAAAATACTAGGAATTAATGTTTCTGAGGGAATATCATTTTCCCAAGCGGTAATGCAAAAAAGTATTTGGGAGAATATTTTGACGATAAAAATCAATATGTTAGTCCATATGAAGAAAATCCGGCAGATGTACGAACAATATGTTTTTCACCCAACGGTGATGTGCTGAATGGAATGTAAATAAAGAAAGTATCATAGATATTTTGAATGCTTATACACCAAATGTTTAGTTGAACATTTCCATACCTGCGGTGCGATATTCGTGATGAGTGGCTTACCGTTTCGTCATTGCTTCTCTCCGTAAAAAGTCACACTTAATGCGGTTATGCCCTCGCTGTCGCTACCAACTTTTTGCGAGTTCGAGAGAGTTCAACTCCCACCGCCGAAAAGCCCAAAATATCTTTTTATGTGGCTTAGAACACACCTGCGGTGAGCAAATCGCGCACCGCAGGTTTTTATTATTAAATCTTCTGCCCGCGTTTATGGCAGGTATCTTTTTTTGTCAACGCTTTCCAATGAAAACCACCGAAAAACCTTGCAATTATGCGGGTTGATCGGTGGTTTTATTTTTCCTGTAGCATGTTGCAACCTCGAATAACCCCAATAAATCGTTACAAATCGCAAATAATGCAAATATGTTACGCCACCATAGAAAGAAGGGCGGGGAATATTCCCCAGTTGTACGCAGCCTCCGTTTGGGCAGCGCGACCTTAATTTAGCCAATGCTGATTAAGCAGTAAAGTCAATGCTCTTTGTTTTCGGAATCTGCCTTTATACGGTGAATGGTACCTTTTGGATGTTGAGGCGGCGCGTAGAAAGATGAGAGTTTCAGCGGACCATTTCCAGTGTTGAAAACATTGTGCCATGTTCCGCCCGGTACAAAGATGGCGTCCCCCGTACCGATGCGGCATTGGAAGTCCAGATTTTTCTCTGCAATCTCCCATGCGGACAAGCGCCTGCCCCTCTTCCACACGGATGAACTGATCCGTGTCAGGATGCATTTCCACTCCAATCTCGCCGCAGGGGGGAATACACATCAGGGTCATCTGTAAGTGACACCCTGTCCAAAACGCTGTACGAAAATTTTGATTTTGCCGCGCTACACGCATTATATTCGTAACAAACGGCTTTGGGCCATGATCGGTTTCGCAGCCGTCACAACCACGCCCCCAATTATAATTTCCCATGTCGTACACTCCTTTCCGTAGCTGGTACTATATTATGCAGCCACAAATGTTAGGGTGAACGCTATTTGAGAGTTCGCGCAGCCTATTCGTGTATGCTTGCTGCAATTTAGGCTAGAATATAGGGAAAGGGGATTGCCGTATGGGCTTTCTGATGCTTTGCCTGACTGCCTTGGGATCATTTGGGGCATTGTTTTTGGTAGCCAAGTTTATTGGACACAAGCAAATTGCTCAGTTGGATTTTTTGATTATATTACGGGAATAAGCATTGGCTCCATTGCGGCTGAAATGGCCACAGAACTGGAGGAACCCTGGAAACCGCTTACTGCCATGGTGATATACGGAGGCGTAACTCTGCTGCTGAGTATCATTTCAACAAATTTCCGAGAACACGCAAATATCTCAACGGTACCCCTACTATCCTCATGGATCATGGGAAATTGTACTATGAAAATTTAAAAAAGGCCAAGCTGGATCTAAGCGAGTTCATGGTTATGTGCAGGCAGCAAGGATACTTTGACCTGACGAATATCAAACCGCTGTTTTTGAATACAATGGAAAGCTTACGATCCTTCCGGTAAGCAGTCAGCGCCCTGCCACACCAAACGATATGCATTTAGCCCCAGAACAGGAACTGCTATTCACAGAGCTAATCATGGACGGCCGCATTTTAGAGGATAATTTAAAACGCATGGGGCTGGATTTAACCTGGCTGGATAAGCAGCTAAAGCAGCGGCATATTCAGTACCCACAAGACGTTTTTCTAGCGGTGTGTGACCGAAACCTGAAGTTTGTCCTTTATGAGAAAAGTCCCTCCAAAAATTGATATTCAAACATTCAAAACGTGACTGGAAGGGTAACGAACACACATTCCAGCCGCATATTCATATAATAGCATGGAGGTGAGTTTCGTGAATTCGTGTGAATTGACAGCTTCCATCACGGCCATTGCCAATGCACTTGCCTGCAAGCTAACCGAGGATGAATTGAACCTGCTGGGTGTGACCCTAACGCAACTCGCTGATACGCTGCTTACCATAGCGACACAAAGAAGTATTTGCAGTCGTAAAAGCAACTAAAATTAAAAAACACCATTGGCATCTGAGCCCTTAAGGCTCGGACATCAATGGTGTTTTTGTTATAAGCCTCGAATTTATACGGTTTCACGAGCTTTAAAACAAAGGTTGAAAATAGAAAATAGAGATAATAAATGCCATTCAATTCAACCATCTTTGTCTGATTTGAAAACACTAAGAAGTTCGCATGATTACGAGGTTAACCGGCATACGCCGCCGAGCCTTCGGTATTGGTTTATCCTCATACCACGATGTTGCACAGCTTATTCGGCACCACGATCACCTTGCGGGCCGCCCGTCCCTCGAGGAGCTCCTCCACCTTGGGATCCTGCAGCACACGGCTCTGTACCTCTTCACGGGAGAGATCCCGCGGCAGAACGAGCTTGCACTTGACCTTGCCATTGAGCTGCACCACCAGCTCGATCTCGTCCCTCACCAGCCGGGCCGGATCATAGACCGTCCACTGCTCCTCAAACACCGAGGCGGTATGCCCGAGCCTCTCCCACAGCTCCTCCCCGAAATGGGGGGCAAAGCAGGCAAGAAGCCGCACGAAATCGTCCAGGACCCCCTGCAGGAAGGCTTTGTTCACCGGCCCGTTCTTGTAGGCGGCCATCGCGTTGTACAGCTCCATCAGGCGGGCGATGCAGGTGTTGAACTGGAAAATCTCGACGTCGTTTGCCACACATTTCAGGGTGTTGTGCCGGACAAAATCGAGCTCCTTCTCCCTGTCCCCATAAGCATCCGTCCCGCCCGGCTCCCGCACGAACGCATCGACGAAGGATTCGGCCCGGCCGACAAACTTCGAGATCGCCTTAATCCCGTCGTCGTTCCACGGACCGCCGTCCACAAAGGAAAAGCCAAAAAGCCAGATACATCCGGAACACATCCGAGCCGTACCGCTCGATATAGTCGTCGGGGTTGATGGTATTCCCCTTGATTTGCTCATTTTGTTGCCATCCGGGCCTAGGATGGTCCCCTGGTGCACCAGGCGCAGGAACGGCTCGTCAAAATCGATCAGGCCCATGTCGTGCAGCACCTTGGTAATGAACCGGGCATAGAGCAGGTGCATCGCCGCGTGTTCGGCTCCGCCGACATACATATCCACCGGCAGCAAACGGTTGATGAGGGCACTGTCAAATGCCTTTTTCCGCATTGCGGTTATCCGGATACCGCAAAAATACCAGGAGGAATCCACAAACGTGTCCAGCGTATCCGATTCCCGCCGGGCGGGACGCCCGCATTTCGGGCAGACCGTGTCCATAAAGGAAGGGCATTGCGCCAGAGGGGAATCCCCGTCCGGACGGAATTCCACGTCATATGGCAGCTTGACCGGCAGATCCTGTTCCGGGACCGGCACCTCCCCGCAGTGGTCGCAGTAGATGATCGGGATCGGTGCGCCCCAGTACCGCTGCCTGGAAACCAGCCAGTCCCGCAGTCGGAAACAGACCTTGTGTTCGCCCATCCCCTTGGATTCGAGGAAAGTGGCAATTTTATCCCGCGCCTCTTCGCTGGTCAAGCCGGTATACTCGCCGCTGTTCACCAGACGGCCGTAAGCACAGAAGGGCAGTTCGGCTCCCCATCCGGGGAGGCGATGACCTGGCGGATTGGAAGCTGATAGCGGGTGGCAAAGTCAAAGTCCCGTTCATCATGGGCTGGTACCGCCATGACGCAGCCGGTCCCATAGGTGTCCAGCACATAGTCAGCGACATAGATCGGGATTTCCTCCCCGTTGACCGGATTGACCGCATGAGCGCCGGTAAAGACGCCGGTGCGTTCCCGAACCGTGGAAAGCCGCTCGATCTCGCTGACCTTCTTGGCCTGTTCGATATACCGTGCCACCTCATCCCGTTGTTCGGGTGTCACGAGATCCATCACGGCCTCCCGTTCGGGGGCGAGCACGACAAATGAGACGCCGAATATCGTATCCACCCGGGTGGTGAAGGCGGGCAGGACGATATCCCGTCCCTTGACCTTAAACAAGACCTGGGCGCCGGTGGACTTGCCGATCCAATTGGTTTGGATTTTCTTGGTTTTTTCCGGCCACTGAAGGCCCTCCAACCCGTCCAGCAGACGCTGGGCATACTCTGTGATCTTGAAAACCACTGGGTCCGATGTTCCTTTTTGACCTCGGTGTGGCAGCGCTCACAGCAACCCTCCACCACCTGCTCGTTGGCCAACACTGTCTTGCAGGACGGGCACCAGTTGACCGGAGCTTTGGCCCGATAGGCCAGCCCCCGTTCATACAGCTTGAGAAACAGCCACTGGGTCCATTTATAATATGCCTCGTCGCAGGTCACGACCATATAGTCAAAGTCATAAGAGGCGCCCATTTTCACGAGCTGTTCCTTCATACAGTCGATGTTGCGGTAGGTGGAATCCTTGGGGTGAATCCCCCGTTTTGATCGCGTAGTTTTCCGCCGGCAGGCCGAATGCGTCAAAGCCCTGGGGATGGAAAAGGTTGAATCCCTGCATTTTTTTCGCCCGGGCCCAGATATCTGCCAGTCCATAATTATACCAATGCCCGACATGGAGCTGCGCCCCGGAAGGATAGGAAAACATCTCCAGGCAATAGAGCTTTGTTGTCCCTTGTCCGGATCAAATCGATAGAGTTTCTCCTCTTCCCAACGCTTTTGCCATTTTTCATCAATGTGTTTGCCGTATGCCATCGTCTTGCTCTCTCCCAGCATTTTTGGTTTCCGCCCGACTCAAACCGGCGTCTTTTCGCTTATCGATTGGGCAGATCGATACTCACATGATAATTTATCATACTACATTTCCACAAAAAAGGGAACACCCCCCGGCAAAATAAAAGCAGAAAAGGCAGAGACTCCCGTCAGTATAAAACAAAGGGAAAGAGAGGTGCAGGGGTGAAAAAATGATCGGGTATAGACAATCTCCTTCTTTTTGATACCCAAC